>ORJL010935116.1_pt1 | contig 39101 bp, 25 predicted proteins | sample 1779941 | NCBI WGS metagenome assembly ORJL01 (sample SAMEA104232317, study PRJEB22302) | groundwater metagenome | biome: forest; feature: aquifer; material: groundwater | place: USA | collected 2011-08-07 | depth 5.8 m | reverse complement strand
GGTTTGGTCTGGCTGTTCGATTACGAAGCGCGGGGCAAGTTGGACTATGGCCAATTCCCCCGTGCCACGCCGGTCGTCCATGACGGAAGAGTCTTTCTGCTCGGGGCGTTCGGCGATCTGCATTGCGTCAGCCTCGCGAATGGGAAACTCCACTGGAAACGCCGTTTCGTTCGCGACCTGGGCGGGCAACTTCCCCCCTGGGGCGCGTGTGCCTCACCGCTGGTCGTGAACGATCTGCTCATCGTGAACCCGGGCGGCGCCGCCTGCTCGCTCGCCGCGCTCGACTGCCGCACGGGCCGAACCCGCTGGGCCACCGCCGGCCCTCCCGCCGCCTACGGCTCGTTCATCGCCGCAACGCTCGGCGGGAAGTTTCAAATTGTGGGCTACGACCGGATTTCGCTCGGCGGTTGGGATCCGAAAACTGGCCGACGGCTGTGGACGCTGGTGCCGCCTAAGGAAGGCGATTTCAACGTCCCCACGCCGCTGGCGGTGGACGGCAGACTGCTCGTCGCCACCGAGAATAACGGCGCGCGTCTCTACGGATTTGGCGACGACGGCAGGATTATCCCCACGCCACTCGGCGTGTGCGCTGCGCTGTCGCCGGACACCACCACGCCCATCGCCACGAGTGGCCGCGTCTTCGGCTGTCACCTGGGCATGCACTGTCTCGATTTGCGTGGCAACCTCAAATGCATCTGGCGCGAGCAGAACGATGCCTTCGGGGACCATGCGACCCTCTTCGGCAGCAATGACCGCGTGCTGGTCGTGGCGTTGAGCGGTGAACTGTTTCTCCTTTCCGCCGATTGCGACAAGTTCGAAGTGATCTCACGCCTCCAGGTGTTCGAAGGCGAGGCGGAAGTCTATTCGCATCCGGCGCTGGTCAAGAACCACCTATACCTTCGCGGCCCGTCAAGTGTGTGTTGCGTGGACCTGGGCGGGAGTTGAGATAAAACTCAGCCACACCGGCAGGCAAGACCCGAGCGCGAAAGCGGTCGGCCATAGTTCGGTTCGTTTGCTCGAATCGTCTGCAGGAATACGTTCCCCATGTGCTCACGCTCAATTCTGTGGTCAACTCCAAAACAGACCAAACTATGGTTTGCCCGCTTCCTCATTCGCTTCAAGGCCTGGTTCGGCTGGATCCCGCCCGAGACACATCAAGGTGTACTGAAGTCCGCAGAACTGCGCCGTGCAAGCGCGGTCAACCATCCCGGCCAGCCATGCGGGTGTCCATCCTAATGTGCCTAGACGTTCCCGCAGCCTCTCCGTCCACCAATGGGGCAGTTGTTCAGCATATACCTCCACCTTCCAGGAGCACCGTGTATCATGGTATGGCACCCTGGCAAGAAACTCGCCGTGCGGGCGCAGATTGAAGCTGAAGCGCTCGGATTCGCCCTCCATCCATTCGCCGGTCCCGTTCCTTCCGGTCTTCACTTGCAGCTCACTAAGGTCGTAAATATGGAGCCACCGTTGCGTGGTGTTGGTGATCGAGAGCCAGCAATAAGTCGGAGAGCCCGATAATGGCCCGATACCTTCAAACTTGACGGACACCCTGGAATGTGCGCCCGGTCTGAAAAGCGCGAAGGCACAGACGATCAACGCCAGACAGATTCCCGAGACGAGGGCTCGCCGTCGATGTGGTTGTGGCAACGTTATGCCACCGGCGACTCCAAACGCCGCCCATGTCAGTTTTGATCTCCAACCAGCAACGGACAGGAAAACGTGCGGCAGTACGTAGCATGCCAGATTTCCCGCATTGCGGAATCCGCGGATGCCGGGCTTGTTCACAAGCGAGAACAGCGTAGTCCAACCGACGGCAATCAGGAGCGCGACGGAGAAGGGACCGTGGATGTATTGACTCATGGCATAGTGTTTGCCGAACGAAAAGAGCCGAGCAAGAGTCAACCGGCGGCGCGAATCGCGAGAGCGGAACTGACCGCGCCAACGGCGGCTGGCTACAGCGACTTGTTAGAAGGTGGCGGCGGTTCAATTGCGTCGTGGAATAGCGATTGTGACCTCATAGTCCGCCGAACCATTCGGCAAGTCACAAAGGTAGAGGTCGAATCCTCCCGCCGTCCGCTCGAGCGCGATTACATCGCGCCCATTCCTTTGCACAATCCGTGCTCTGGTCAGATCTGATCCCTTGCTGAAATCACGCCAGCCTGACGGTGTGCGGTCAAGTTCGTTCCAAGGTTCGCCATTGAACGTAACGTGAGTCGGAGGCACCCAGCTTTTATGCTCATAGTGTACGCTGTCACTCGTGAAAACGATTCTTCCGCTTCCATCCACATTGGCAGTGATGCAAAGTAATTGCACATACCTATCCGTCGGTTTATCAGGTCGTGCGGCAAACTTGCACGAATCCGACGCAGTATCCGTATCCGTCTTGTGGTGGGTAACACAGCCACAGAAGCTCAAACAGGACGCGATGATAAATGCGAGGCTTAGCGTTTTCATAGGCGTGATGGTCAGCGGATACTGCTACGATGGTGTGCGTGATAGCGTTTCACTTTTGACGCTCTCGTCATACCGCAAAGAGGCTGGCCAAGTCCAGCGTGAGGCTGGGAACCGCCGTGCTGGTGAGCGCACCGTCCGGCCCGTGGACGGCGTGCTCAGCGGACTGCTCGCCTTGTGGTTGGCGGTGGACTTCGATCTGTTTCTCGGGTCCCAGCACCAGCCAACATTCCTTGACGCCGGCAGTGGCGTAAGCCCGGAGTTTGGCGCGGTCGTACTCGTGGCTGCCCACGCAAATCTCGATTAACAGCTCGGTCTTTTCGGGGATGAGCCCCAAGTCGCCCAGCGCATGGTAGGCTTTGACGCCTAGCGGCCAGACCTGCGGGCCACGGACGACTGGTTTCACTGCCTCAGTTGCCTTCATGGGGCAAACGTAGTCCTTCGCGGCGTCGCTTCTCAAGTTCATTCTCCGGTGGTGGCTGGCGATGGGTTTCCATTGGAAGGCGAAGGAGGGGCCCCTGGGTTGAACGTGCAGGCCGGGCCAACGCGCGGGTTTCTTGAACTGCTCGAACCGGCAATGCGGGCATGGACGTCGCCCTCGATTGAGCGCAGTTCGCTTGAACGAAACAGAAGACTCGTTAGGTTGTATCGGCCTCGCGCTGGTCAATGAACAGACCTTCTTCGCTGAGGGCTTTGCGCGCCTTGGAGTCAACGGAGCCGGACCGGTACTCGAGGGTAGTGCCGGCCAGGACGGCGCATTTCGGACCCAGCGCCTTGCATAGACGCAGGGCGACCTCCGGCTCTCCGGCTTCGAGCAGGATGGTGTGCCGGAGGGGGATTCGCCGGCAACTGGCGAACCAGGAGGTGAGTTCCTCGACCACGTTGCGCGGCAGGTCTTTGGCTGAATGGCGGCGCAGGTTTGCCAGGGCGCCCTCCGCGGTTTGACCGACCGACGCGGCTTTGAAGGCGGCTTTGCGGGTCAAGCGGAACAACGTGCCGATCCCTTTGCCGCAGCGCTCGGTGAAGGGAGAAAAGTCGATTTCGGCGGCCAGGTTCGGTTGCAGAAAGACGATTTCAAAATTGGGCTGCACGAGGACTGTCTTTCCACCCGCGGGCTTGCCGTAGTCAAGGTCGGCGGTTAGTCCGAGCAGGCATTCGCCCACGGAGTTGACCCGAAAACAGAGACGCCCTTGCTCCTCCAGGCCCGTATCGACAGCACCCAAGGGGATCAGGCGTTCCCAAAAGAACTTCTCCAGCAGTTCTCGCCATGGCTTTTCAACGTCCTCGGGCGTCAACTGGACAGGGTCATACACTCGCTGCAGGAACAAGCCGCCCCGCCATGGCGACCGATCGGTGAGCGGATGGCTCATCCGGGCGTGGTAATCGAGGAATTCATCCAACAACCACGGCCCGGAGACGGCGGCTTCGCTCCAAATCAATTCCATCGCCGGGCTCAAGTCGGCCGGTTCGTAACGCTTGTCAAAGAAGCGGGCCTCGCCCGGCAGAAAATGGAGATGGAAGCTCTCACGGTATGCTGGCGGTACGCGGTTCTTCCGCAAGTGGATGAGGAGTTCGCGCAAGCGGTCACGGCCCGCCAGCCTAAGCCAGGCAAGCCCCTTGGTGGAGGGCTCCAGCCGCCGGCCTTCGGAGGTGTTCTTGGGCGCCCCCAGTTCTAGACACTCAATGAGGGCGCAAGCGCTCCCTAGACGGTCCGCCACGTGGTAACGCACGGCCAGCCACTTCGGCAACACCATCATCTCGGCTGTCAGTTTTTCCTCGATTTTGGCATAGAATTGGACCGTCCAGCTTTCCTTGATTAACCGGCCCTCCCCGGTGGCGGCTTCGGTCAGGACCTGGACGGTGTCCTCCAACAAGAAAGCCGGACCGCACATGTCTCGGCCGGTGACGGGAGTGGGAACGCGGGCGGGGGGGCGGTGCAGGAGAAGTCCCGTTTTGGGATGAATCCAGAACACGGCCTCCAGAGTCTCGGAACGTAAGGCGGGATATAGCAGGCGATAGCGCACACACCCTACAAACGCCGCTGCCAGATGGGGGCGCAGGGCCTCGGGCAGCAGGGTTGCACCTGAGGATAGCAGGACCGGCGTCGGGGAGGACAAGGCGTAGCGGACCAACTGCCTGGCGGCCTCGGCCACTTCCTCCAGCTTGAAGTCGGGTTCCGGCTGGCTTTTCGCGGGCGCGCGTTCACGAGACCACAACGGGTCGGAGTGAGTCACCTCATAGACCACGCGTCGGTACGGCTTTTCCCAATTCGAGGCCGACGGGGCGTCCAAGAAACTCTGGAGCCAGTCGCGGGGACTCACATGCTGCTGCAGATTGGGATTCCACTCGGCATTGTCTTCGTCGTAGGTGAAGTGCTTCTTCCGATAATCCAGCAGCAGGGCATCCGGGGCCTTGGTATCGAACAGCGGGAATTTGGCGAGTTGAGCCATGACCCGGCGGAACGGGATTCTTTCGGGCGAGGGCTTGACCCGGTTCGGCGAGGAGCGTACGACGAGGCCTGACTCCAGGGCGAACTCGAGTTCACTCCCATAACCGCTCTCCAAAACGGACTGCGCGTGGGAGGGCGCGGTCAGCAAGAAATGCTTCCTTGCGGGCGGCGAGAGCTTGTCCCAGACGGGGAGGACCTCGAATACCCGATTCCAATCCGTGTCAAAGAATTTCATGCGACAAGGATTTCATGCGTCAAGCCCAGCGTCCGGCAGCAACGCCTCCGGACTATCCAAATTGAAGATGCGGTACTCGTAGCCTTGCTCACAGAGAAAAAGCTGCCGATTCAACGCGAATTCCTGCTCGACCGTGTCCCGCGAGACGATGGAATAAAAGTGGGCCTGGTTGTCGCCCGGCTTGGGCCGCAGAATTCGGCCGAGTCGTTGCGCCTCCTCCTGCCGGGAGCCGAACATGCCGGAGACTTGGATGGCCACCGCGGCATCGGGCAGGTCCACGGAGAAATTCGCGATCTTGGAGACGATCAGTTGTTTGATTTCACCCTGTTTGAACCGGGTGTACACCTCGTCGCGCTTGTCTTGGCCGGTGGAGCCTTTGAGCAAAGGGATGCCCAGCTCCCGCGCAAAGCCATCGATTTGATCGACATACATGCCGATAATGAGCACCGGATCGTCCCTATGCTGATCCAGCAATTGCCGGACGATGCGAAGTTTGCCAGGGTTCTCCGACGCAATCCTGAATTTGTTGCGCGGTTCCGCCACGGCGTATTCCATCCGCCGCTCCTCGCTCATCGGGAGGCGAATTTCCGTGCAGACGGCCTGGGCGATCCACCCCTGCTTTTCCATTTCTTTCCAGGGCACGTCGTATTTCTTGGGGCCGATCAACGCAAACACCTCGTCCTCCAACCCGTCTTCGCGCACCAGCGTGGCGGTGAGGCCCAGACGGCGTCGCGCCTGCAACGACGCGGTGATTTGGAACACGGGTGCGGGCAGCAGGTGCACCTCGTCATAAATGATGAGCCCCCAGTTCCGCTGATCGAACAAGGCGAAGTGGGTAAACTCGCTCGCCCGGTCCCGGCGATGAGTGAGAATCTGATAGGTCGCGATGGTGACCGGGCACACTTCCTTGAGGCCGCCGTTGTATTCGCCGATGGCCTCGGGCGGGATCGTGGTCTTGTCCAGCAACTCCGCCTTCCATTGCCTCGCCGCGGTGACCCCGGTTGTCAGGATGAGAGTCGAGGCCCGGACCAAGGCCATGCAGGCCATGCCCACAATCGTTTTGCCGGCGCCACACGGCAGCACAATCACTCCCGAGCCGCCCCGTTCGGCGCCGCCCGCATGGAAGATTTCAGCCGCCTCGCGCTGGTAATCGCGCGGCGCAAAGAGTTGGTTGGCCAGGGTGAGCTGGCGCAGAGCCAGATCCAATTCTTCGCCCACCTGGTAGCCCGCCAAATCCTCCGTCGGGAATCCGAGTTTGATCAGGGCTTGTTTCAGTTTACCGCGTTCGGCTGCGGCCACCTCGAAGGCCAGCGGAGCCGGGCGCCCGCGCCAGAACCGTTGCAGGGCGGGTTGGCGGGACAACTCTTCGGCCAAGGGCAGGTCATGCGTTCTTAACAACAAATCCAAACCCTCGCGGACCAGTTGGAGACGCCCGTAGCGTCCGGCGAAATCCTGGACGCTTGCGCCGATGTGTCCCGGCACCGGGTATTTGGACAAACGCCGCAGGGTGCTGAGGATGTCCTCCGCGTGGACGCCGCTGGCACAGGCGTTCCAGATGGAAAGCGGGGTCAGGCGATAGGTGTGAACATGCTCCGGTGATTTGACCAACTCGGCGAACCGGGCCAAGGCATCGCGGGCTTCAACGTACAGGGCGTTGTCCACCTCCATCAGGATGGTGAAGTCCCCCTGCACGATCAGCGGATTTTGCGGATTACATTCGTTCATGAACCGTTATGCCGCTGAAAAATGCAGGCTGGCACCGCCGAACGCAATCAAAAGTCGCGAGATCGCCCGGATTGGGAGCGCCGGCATCCTGCGGGCGAGTGGAGGAAGAGGGAGCCACCACGCCGGCAGGATGGCGGCGCTCCCAGTGAAAGGGCAACGCAAGACCGCGGGTTGAAACCCACGGCTACCATCGTTGCGTCGCTCCGCGACTCGATTACAGCCTGGTCCCCGTCGGTTTTGTGCTTAACAACGTCTTGAAATCCTGGTCGAATACCATCCATGAAACAAACTCGAAGCTTTCGGCGGTCGCCAATTCCCGGGTGAGTGCTATGGACAAAGAGTCAATGCTGAAGGAGATGTGCCTAACGGAGTTGGGCAATGTCGGCCGCAAGGCGATCGGACGCGCGCGCGGTTTCTCGGCGGCTGAGATCAGCACGCCGGAATTCTTCCAGCAGGCCTTTTTAACCAGCCGCGGGGTGGCGGAAGTGCTGTCACTCTTGACGCCTGACGAAATTCGGTTTCTGCATTTGATGCACCTTCGAGGGGAGGCCGTAGGTCTTCCGTTTTTCGACGCGTTATACAATCCCGCGGCGGGGGATTACTGGGCCAGCTTCACCGATCGCTACAAAGGAGTTTTCCAGCAGGTCAGATCGCGTTTGATCACCCAGGGCATTCTTCTGACCGCCACGGAACCCGAGGGCTATCGTAAAACCAGCGCCCTGGAACGTCGCCGTTTCCTGTTCCCGGATGAGTTTGCCGCCTTGCTGCCCCCGTTGCTCGCGGCCAGAGCGCTCGACAGTGGCGTCCACCCGGCGGTCGAACCGGCTATCCTGCGCCACAAGTTATTGGAGATTCTCGAGACACCCACAAGGCCGGCTTTGCCGCCAGGCGCGGCCAAATGCCCCTGGCAGATTGAAAAGGGACAGCTCTTGTTGGGTGGCCATCCTTTCACCGAGGCGCGGCTCAATAACTGGCAGCTTGCCTCGTTTGAGACATCGGCAGGTTACGCGAAGCGAGACCGCGAGCAGCCTTCCCCTGTCGCCTTGCTCCGGTACGCGTTTTCGCGGCTCAACTCGTCGGAGTGGGCCACCGCCGATGGCTTGCTGCCCTTCTGGAAGCTGGCCCTGGGGAAAGCCAAATTGCCTGAACCTGGAGCGATCTGCGACTTGGGTTGTGATTGGGATTGTCTGGAGAAGTCCACGTTTGAGGGCGTGAGCTACTATCGACTGCGTGCCAACCTGGACCTTGTGGCCGCCCGCCTACCCGAGAGTTATTTCGAGACTGGGGACTCCAAGACCGTTGGCATTTGTTTGGAGACCATTCCTTTCACCGTCTTGGAGCAGTTGGGCCGAGTGGCCAGTTTCCAGGTTCAAGCAGGATCGCTTCGGGTGGCTCCGGATCTGATCAAAACCAGCCACGCGCCTTCGGACACCCTTCAAGCCCCTTGGTTTCAGTGGCTTCAGACAACTCATCCCGCCTTTGGTCAAACCTGCAAGACCTTCGCGGCCCGACGCGGCAAACTCATTGTCCACCACCACCTCATGATTGCCCGCGTGAAGGACCTGAGCCTGAAAGTGATGCTCGAAAAAAAACTGGGCAGCCCAGGCCGGCTTGTCACGCTTTCGCAGGAGTACCTTGCCTTTGCGCCCGACCTGCTCCCCGAGATTCAGCCGCTTCTCAAGAAGACTGGTTACGTCCTGAAAGCCATCCGGGCCGCCGACCCTGACTAAACTGGACCCGATGATGAAACTGGACCCTATCCCGGTCGCCGGCATGGACCTCGTGAGCAACCCCTCTGACGTTCGCCGGGATCTGCACACGTTTGTTCAATATGCTCGATCCTGCGAAATCAAACGCAGCCATCGAGGCAACGCGATTCCCCTGTCTCATCGGCAACGGCTGGCCAAGCTCATCTCCGATCCCGCGACCGCCACCGGACGGAATGAGGAGGACTACCCTTGGATTGATTTCGTGGATGCCTTGAGCCTGACGCTGCAGTTTGTGGCATACGACACCCAAGGCGAGTATCAAGGTTACTCCAGTTCCGAGCCTTCCTTTCCTGACAATTACGTCGAGGTCAACGAAAAGGCTTATCGGGCATTCCTTTCCCTCTCTCCGCAGGCCCAGGAGGAGAAAATCCTTGCGGCTCAAGTCCAGCACTATGGGGACTCGGACAATGAGTTTTTTGAACCTGGACCGCTGAGCTGGTTAGATCGTTTTGACATCCGCGGCTGTGCCACCGGAGTGATGCCCACCCTGAAGTTCTCAGTCATCCGGCGTCATCTCCTGGAGCTCCTGGCCCAGTGTCCCGGCGGCGCTTGGCTCAGCACCCTCTCCCTCATCGAGCATCTCCGCGCCCATGAACCGTATTTTCTTATTCCCCAAAAGCCTCCTGCCGGCCTGCACACTTGGGAGCGGGCGCGTTACCACAATTTCTATGAACAAAAAAAGGGGGAATGGAGGGGTGAAAAACCGATCTCCGATAACGACCCGCGCGGATTCTTCAAAGTGGAGGGACGCTATGTCGAACGGTTCCTCGAAGGGATTCCGCTGAACTTGGGCTACATCGAGCTCGCCTACGCCAGGCAAGATACCGACAATATCGAGCCGAGTTTCGGGCTGTTGAAGGCCTTCCGGCTCACCGAACGATTCTTTCGCGTCATGCGCCGCCAGGTGGCCTCTCCCAAGATCACGGTTCTGCCCAATTTCGAGGTCCATATCGACTCCCTGTTTTATCCCGCCTCAGCCCTAGCCAAGCTCTTGCCCTTTAGCGAGATTGTGACTCAGGACGTCGCCACGGTACTGAAGTTGACCCGGCCCAAAGTGGCCGCCTACATGGCGAAGGAGGCCGGGGCCGATGTCCTGGCCGAGTTAAAGGATGTGTCCGGGGCGCCGTTGCCGCCCAACGTGGAGCAGGAGCTGACCGCGTGGGCGGGCCACTCTGAGAACTTCACGCTCTACGAGGGCTTTGGCCTGTTGGAAGGAGACCACTCTCTGCCCGGGGTTGGGGCCTTTGTCGTGGAGAGGATTTCTCCCAATCTCGCCCTGGTGCGGTCACCGGACGATCTTTACGCGCGCCTGGAACGGGGGGAACAGGTGCCCATCCAGGTTCAACACAAACCGGGCGCTTTGGCCGCTCCCCCCGACAAAATCCCAAGCCTCTTCACCGCCAAGCGCGCCGCGCCAGCCTCAGCCCCAGCCCCACGGAAACTCACCGTCCGGCGGCATGTCGAGATCACCCTGCGATTCCCGGATGCCGAGACCCATGCCGCCTTTGCCAAAGCCCTGCTTGACGCCAAGTGCGCCGTCGCTACCGACTTTGTGGCTCTGACCCTAAGCTACCCCAAGAGCCTGGAACCCCAAATCCAGGAAACGCTCAAAGCTCTGAGTCAAAGGTTTCCTATCCGCCTCCAAGAGGCCTAACGCCCCGCCTATGGCAAAACCTGATGGACGGACCCCGTTAACGGGAATAAGTGGCTGATAGGTGGGGATCTTACCCACGTGGATGGGTACCGCCGAGATCGAATCGCCCGACTGGAACTCGACGGCACGATCGATCCGGCCGTGGATCCCGGCGCTCGCGTAGGAGCGGAGTTTGGAGCGGTCGTACTCGTGGCCACTCACGCAAATCTCGATCACCAGTTCGGCCGTAGAAGGACAGAATATAGCCTGTCGTCAGAACGGCCGTAAGCTTCTGTGCCCAGTAGCGCATCATGACCTATTGGGCGAGGTGATCACCACCAAACCCGCTCATGGTGTCTACGTTCGACGCTCACCTCTTGCCGCAGCATTTCTTGTATTTCTTGCCGCTGCCGCACGGACATGGGTCGTTGCGGCCGGGTTTTGCGGTACCAATTATCGGACGGAGAACGGAGTCATCTGCGGGAGTTGGGCCCGTTGCCGCCGGGAACTGAGGCCGCTCGGTTTCGGTCGTGGTTTTGCCCGTCGCTTTTCTCAGGAGGCGCATGAGCTTGCTCTGGTGTTGCGAAAGAATCGAGTTCAAGTCCGGATACTTGTCGCGCAAGGCGGAAAACAGAATGTCGGGAAGGGAGTTCCGCGGTGAGGTGTCCGATTCTCTTCGGTAAAGGCCGGTGGCAAAGTCGTATCGAACGACGACGTCGAATGGCTTGCGCCTGCGTCCTGTGGGCGGCTCATCGACGCGCATGAAGGTCAGCGCGGACTCGTGACACGGACAGGGATCGTGCAGGCAGTATTGCTCGTCGAGCACCCATGAGCGCCCGTCCGACACCACCTCGAGTCTCCCGGCATAGGGAAGAATCTCATGATAGGAGACCATGCGGTCGGAGTTCGCCAGGGTCTCCGCCGGGAATTCGGGCGCGAACGCGGTGAGGTCGTCATGGTCGGTAATTCTTCTCTTAACCGCCACGTATCGCTCGGCCAGCAAGTCCCAATGAACCGCAGCGATTTCCCGGGCCAGCGCCTGCCCCAGTTCGCGCGCGGAATTCAGATCGCTCTGGTCGGGGAGGATGATCTTGCGCTTCCCGATATCCATCTTGAGGCAAAGCGTTTTGACCGGCGAAGCGGTTCCCGCCAGGCCCTCCGGATCGCATCGCAATTCAACGCCGTTGCACTTGCAGCACGGGTTAGGGCAGATCTTCACCGCGAGGTGATAGCTACGCCCGGCAAAGGGTCCGTATTCGAACGTAAGGCTTCCCTGGTCCGCTAAAGGACGAATCTCGGTTGGTAATCGCATCTGCATAGCCATATGGAATCCTCCGTTCTGTTCTTCGTCAAGGCGCCACGCGGAAAGGGGCAGGGCAGGACCGATTTCGTGGTGTCTCGCTGTGGCTATGCCGCCATGGGCCTCTGGCAGGGAATAGAATCTGGAAATCTGGAAAAGAGGACGGATCAGGCTCGCCTCTCTTTCCTGATTTCGTGAGTTCCAGATTCATCATGTCCGGGAATCTTGCCTCCGGGGACAATCTGGAAATGAGGAGGGATCAGGCTCATCTCCCGTTCGTGATTCCTGAGTCCCAGATTGACCAGAGTGGCTTGGAGCTTGCCAAGACCGGGTGGATTTCGCATTTTCCGCCCATGCAGTCCTACGAGCTATTGCGTGAGGTGTACCAAAAGGGCAACGCGAAACAGATCGCCGCGGAGATGGCCCTGTCGCTTTCATTGATCTATAAGTGGGCCGAGCCTGCGGAAGAGGCGGGCAGCGGCGCGGCCAACCCGCTGGACCGCATCGAGGCGCTGATTCGCTGTACCGGTGATCCCCGCCTTGTCCAGTGGATTTGCGAGCGGGCAGGGGGCTTCTTCATCAAGAACCCGAAGGCGCTCTGGCCGCACCCGCTCTTCCTGGTCCCCGCGACCAACCAGATCGTGCAAGAGTTCGCCGATCTGCTCTCCGTCATCGCCACCGCGGCGGGAGACAACCAGATCACCAAGGCGGAAGCGGCCAGCATCCGGGCACGTTGGGAAGACCTGAAATCCGTCACAGAAGGGTTTGTGCACTGCTGCGAGGAGGGCAATTTCAAGCCGCTCAAGAAGGAGGCTGAGACCAAGACCCCGCCGCCGCCGAGTTAAGGAAGCGCTACGGGGCGCCAAAGACGATCCGACAGATCACCACGGAGGCGATGACGCCGACGATGTCCGCCAGGAGTCCCGCAGCCACTGCGTGTCGTGTACGTTTCACCGCCACCGCTCCAAAATACACTGCCACCACGTAGAGCGTGGTTTCCGTGCTTCCGAGGATGGTTCCGCCCATGCGCGTGATGACGTGGTCGGGCCCGAGTGTTTTTACCAGGTCGGCAAAGAGACCGATGGTGGCGCTGCCGCTGAGCGGACGCGTGAGGGAGATGGGGAGCAGCTCGGCGGGAAAGCGCGCCAGATCCAGGGCAGGTTTCAACGCCCGGGGGAGCAGGTCCACGCCGCCGGCGCCCCGGAACATTCCCACAGCCACAAGCATTGCGACCAGGAACGGGATGATCCGGACGGCGACTTGAAAACCCTCTTTGGCCCCTTCCACGAATTCCTCATACACCCGCACTTTTCTCAGGGCGGCGTACAGGGGAAAGAAGCCGAGGAAGAACGGGATGGCGAGCAAGGAGAGGGAATTCATCACGCGAAGGAAGGTCGTTGCGGTCTCTGGCGAGGCGGGGGCGGTGCGGACGGTTCGGAAGAATAAGAACACAAAGAGACCGATGAAGAGGAGGACGACAAGGCGTGCCCAACGCGCTGCCGCCGGAGCGGCTGGCACAGAGGTCTCCTGTTCAGGCGACACGGCGGTGTTTGGGGAGGCCGGTCGGTCTGGCCCAGAAGCCGCCAGAGCGGGCAGACGGAAGGCGGGCAGCTTCTCGAGTATCTTCACCGCGGTGATGCCGGCGATGGTCGAACATGCGGTGGCCAGTAACGAGGTGGCCACGATAGCCGCCGGGTTCGCGGAGCCTGAGGCGGCTAGGATGCCGATGGCGGTCATCGGGAGGAGTTGCAGCGAGCTGGTGTTGATGGCGAGGAATGTGCACATGGCATTCGTGGCGGTGCCCGGGCGGGGGTTGAGCTTCTCCAGATCGTTCATCGCGCGCAAGCCGAGAGGCGTGGCGGCGTTGGTGAGGCCGATCATATTTGCCGCGAAATTCATGAGCATCGAGCCCATCGCCGGGTGGTCTGCGGGCACGTCCGGGAACAGTCGGCGCATCAGCGGTCGCAGCCATCGGGCAAGGGTCACTATTATGCCGGACTTCTCGGCCAGGCGCATGATGCCCAGCCATAGGGCGGTGACCCCCACCAAGGGCAAAGCGATGGTCATCACCGCGGTCTTCGCTCCGTTGAAGGCCTCGTCGCTGACTTCCTTGAGGTGGCCATTTACGCCCCCGAGCACCACCGCCACCAGGACCAGCCCGAGCCAGATGTAATTTAGCATAAGGTGCGTCCCGGCTACTCGGTGGGGAGTGGCGTCAATTCCTGGCGCTTGGTTCGGATCAGTTGCTGCTGTTGGCGGAGGATCGCGTCGCGATCGTCGTCAGCGAGCGCGGGGTTTCCCAGTTGCTGCGCCAGTCGGAGAATTTGCTGGCTCAGGTGCTGGTCGCGGATCTTCTTAATCACGTCGATAAGCTGTTTGGGGCGATCTTGAAGGTCGTGTTTGGCGGACACGGCCTCGGTGATGAGGCGTTGAGTGGCCTCGTCAGGAAAATCCCCGAGCATTGCGGCGACGCTCACCCAGGTCCCCTGAGTCCGCGCCGCCAACCGTCGTTCCACGATCCGCCGGACTAGCGGGTGAGTGACCCAGGCCGGGTCCAGGTGCGCCGCGGTCCACTCCACCAAATCGTCGTCAAGCAGCAGGATGCGGGCGAGCCAGAATTCGTGAGGAGAGGGGCGCGGGAGTTCGCCCTCGGCGGCGGCGGCGGCATCCGCTTCTTCATCTATATCTACCGGGGCAGGGCCGTGGTCACGGTTCTTTTTGAATTCGCCCTTGATTCCCTCAATGGTCACTCCAAGGCGTTGGGCGGTCTTGCGAGCGTAGGTGTCGATGAGGCCGGCGTTCCCGGTCTTCAAGACCGCCTCGGCCACGGTTCGCGCCACGGTTATGCGCCCAAGATCGGTCCCAAGGTCCTGCGTGCGGCAGAGCCGGTTCAGGAGGTAGTCGAAGAAGCCCTCGGCCTGGTCGATGACTCGCTGGAAGGCCGGGGCTCCCTCGGCTTTGATCAGGCTATCGGGGTCATGGGGCGCGGGGAGTGTCGCCACGCGGATGGCCAGGCCGGAGGCGAGCAGGTCATCGAGGGCCCGGAGAGTCGCGTTTTGGCCGGCATTATCGGAGTCAAAGCAGAGCACCACTTCGTTGACGTACCGTTTGAGTATCCGGGCGTGATCGGCGGTGAGAGCGGTGCCTTGAGGCGCCACCACGTTTTTCACCCCCGCCATGTAGGAGGCGATCAGGTCCAACTGGCCCTCGCAAATGATGGCGAACCCGGAATCCAGCAGAGCGCGTTTGGATTTGTCCAAACCGAAGATGACCTTGCCCTTGGTGAAAATGGGCGTCTCGGGGGAGTTGACGTACTTGGCGGTCTTTTCGTCTCCGGAGAGGACCCTGCCGCTAAAGCCGATAACGCGCCCTTGTTCGTCGCAGATCGGGAACATGAGGCGCCCGCGAAACCGGTCGTAACACCGGGACTCGCCTTCTTTCCGGATGACGAGGCCCGCCTGCTCCATGATTTCGAGGGAGTAACCTTTGCTCTTCGCCCAGTTTACGGTGTCGTCCCAGGAGTCTGGGGCGGCGCCCAGGCGGAAGAGTTGAACCGCTTCGGCCGAAACCTGGCGGCGCCCGAGGTAGTCACGGGCGACCTGCCCGGACGCCTCGGTGGCGAGAGCATTCTGCCACCGCTGGGTGATTTGCTCGTGGATTTGCAGCAGGGATTCCTTGACGAACTGAGTCTTTTTCCGGCCAGGATCCTGATCCACCTCCAAGGTGATCCGGGCGCGCTCGGCGAGGCGCCGGACGGCTTCGATGAAGGTAATGTTCTCGAACTCGCGCACGAAGGTGAAGACATCACCTCCCTTGCCGCAGCCGAAGCAGTGGAAAATCTGGCGGTGAGGGTTGACGTTGAAGCTGGGGGACTTTTCCTTGTGGAAGGGGCAGAGGGCGACGAAGGCGGCTCCCGCCTTTTTGAGGGGGACATAGGAGCCGATAATCTCGACGATGTCGCTGGCGGCCCGGATTTGCTCGATGATTGCTGGAGAAATGAGGCCTGCCATGGGGAGGGAGTCCTTCGAGTCTGCCCGGACGCAGGGTCTGGGCCGTTCTCTAGCGGTTGTTGATCATTTCAGCATGTCGTTGAACTTGCGCTCGCGCTGTTGGCGCAACGTTTCCTTGGGGGGCCCCCCGCTGGGCGGAATGGGCTTGATCAAGAGGATGTCGAGGTACTTCTTTACCAACACACCGGAAGAAGACTCGTGGAAGACATCGTGCTGAGTGCCGCTGACCGTGGGAAAGGAGATCGAGCCGAAGCTGTCGCGCTGCATCTTGGCCGTGGCGGCTCGCTCGGCGTCGCTAATATACACCGCGTTGAAGAGGGCGAGGCAGAAGAGGAGGATGCAGAGCCACCGAAGCGCTCCGGCGATCATGCCGAAGTAGTATTCCCCCCCGCCAAACGCATCAGCGTTAAGCAGTTTGTCTCCGACGAGGTGCTTGATGGCGGTGAACGCCCACTTAAGCAGGAGCGCGTTGAGGAGGTAAACGCCGACATTGCAGTAGGTGGGATCGACGCCCGTGGCGGTCTTTACGAGTCCGCCCACTTGCTGGTAGGTGAAAGCACCCACCAGAATGATGCACAACCATTGGATGAGCGGAATCAGCTCGCCTGACATCCCATGCTTTCGCCCGCGAAAGATGCCCAGTGCGATCAGCACCAGCACCAGACCGTCGAACCAGTTAAAAATGAGGTTGCTCAGTTGAACTTGCATAGCCCGGCATCCGTTGAGCCTTGGGCGGCACACGACTCGTCGGCGCGCATGCCAAGCCGCAGCTCCACATGGCCGTCCGGCGGTTAATCGCCCTCAGACACGGGTACAATAGCGATGATGGACCATTTTGCCAGTCCCAATTCAGGCTGTTGTCTGTTCCTGCAAACTCGGCTTTCTGGGAGCATAGCAGCGCGCCAGAACGTGTCGTTTTGCTGTGGGAGACGACTATTCCTGGCTTCGTCCTGGAAGAGACCTCCTCGCTTTCCTCGACAAGCGTGTGGAGCGTGGTCACTGCCCCGGTCTCAGTCATCGCCATTCCTCTGCCCGTGATCCGCACCGGCTCGGAAACCAGCGCTGGCATTGCCAACTACGACGGTTCCGGCGCCTCGGTTCTGCAACGGGAGTCCATACCGCGGCACGAAAAATGCGGCTAAAACAGCAGAGCAAGACACACAATCTCATTATGATAGCACTCCGCAACTTCGGTTTCTTCTCCGCCCTCATCGTCCCCTTGGCAGCGGCAATTGTCCCTGATCTCCACGCACAGGTCCCGCGGCTCGTCACGCACGAGGGCAGCGTGGTTCGCGATGGCACCAACTACCACGGGCTCGGGGAGTTCAAGTTCGCCTTGATTGATCCCCAGACGCAAACGACCTGGTGGAGCAGCAGCAGTACCACCCCGGGGTCGTTCGCACCGCCGACCGGCATTTCCCTGCGGGTCTTCAATGGCGTGTACCAAGTCGATCTTGGCGATACCAACCTCTTCAATATGGCGGCGTTGCCGCCGGACGTCTTTGAGAAGGGCGAACTCATTCTGCGCGTATGGTTTAGCGACGGCATCTCGCCCCTCATGCCCATCCAGCCGGACACCCGAATCACGTCGTCTCCCTACGCCTTCGTAGCCGGAACGGTCGTGGACGGCTCGGTCAGCGCCGCCAAGCTTGCGCCGGGAGCCGTCACTGCGGGGGCCATCGCGGCGGGTGCGATCGGAAGCGCCCAGTTAGCGCCTGGGGCGGTCGGAGCCGCCCAACTCTCCCCGGAGGCGGTGATCAGCACTCTGAACGCGGCGGGGGGAATGGTGGTGTCCGCCCAGCCCGGCAATACCAATCTACTAGCCCTGGGGCTGCGATCCGTTGGCTCCATGACGGTTGCCGCCGAGAACTGGCAGATTCTCGGCAGCTATTGCCCCAGCCCGCGGGCCTTGCACGCTGCCGTCTGGATGGATACCGAGATGTTCATCTGCGGAGGACGCTTCGACCCTGGAGTTCAGACGACTTCCACTGATGCCGCCGGAATCTACGACGGCGCCACGGATACATGGCGGCGATTGCCCCGGGCCATGGACCCGCCGTCCGGCACGTCGGTTTTGAGGGCAATCTGGACTGGACACGAGATCATCCTTTGGGCGGGACCTGCCTACGGCCGGATTCTAGATCCCAAGAGCGGTGCCTGGCGAATGATCGCTAACACGGGAGCGCCGGAGAGCAGTCTCGCCACCGCGACTTGTACTTGGACAGAGCGGGAGATGGTCATCTTAGGGGGCACGGCCCGTCATGCTTTCAACCCGGCTACCGGGAAATGGCGCCTGTTACCTTCCCACCCCTTGCTGTCAAACCGCACCAGCCACACGGCCGTCTGGACGGGTTACGAACTGCTCGTCTGGGGTGGTAAGCGGGACAACGTCGCTCAGAATTCAGGCCTGCGCTACGACCCCGTCAACGAGCAGTGGCTGGTTATCACCAACAGGGGCGCGCCCGCCGCAAGATTGGATCACACGGCGGTCTGGACGGGAAAGGAGATGCTGGTCTGGGGGGGAGGAGATCAGTCCATTGGCCGCAGCCTCAACACGGGCGGCGCCTATCAGCCTTCCACGGACACTTGGCGGCTCTTGAACACTAACACGGCGCCTCGCTTGGGACACACAGCGGTCTGGACCGGCAAGGCCATGCTGGTGCTGGGCGGAGTCTCCAGAGACCCTTCCAAGAAGCCCACGGAACCGCTCGCTGCCTCTCTGGCGAGCTACGATCCGCAGGCGGATGCATGGAGCGACCGTGCCCTGCCGCCCTTGGAGGCTTGGAGGGATTATACGGCGGTTTGGAGCGGGCAGGAACTGCTGGTTTGGGGCGGCGGCCAAGTCAACACACAGTCCTGGTCCGGCCCCGTTCTCTCCCCATTTTCCAACGCCGGGTATCGCTATAACCCGGTCGGTGATAGCTGGGCGCCCATGGCACTCACCCCGGCTTACCGCACGGGTGCGTCTCTGGTCTGGACGGGAAGCGAACTGCTATTGTGGGGTGGGCTCAGCGCCCCCGCGACGCCGTATCCTCTTGCTTCCGGAGCCCGGTATAACCCCATGACGGGAAAGTGGCGGCCAATCTCCTCGCGCGGGGCCCCCACAGCGCGCCGCGAGCAACGCGCGGTTTGGACCGGCAAGCACATGGTGGTGTGGGGTGGCTACTCCGGCTACAACCGTCGGACGGATACCTACCTCAACACAGGCGCCAGATACGACCCCGCCGCCGATCTGTGGCTCCCCATGGAAACCAACGGCGCCCCTCATGGAGTCGTTGACTTCTCGATGGTGTGGTCCGGCAAAGAGGTGATCGTGTTTGGCGGATCCTATTACAGTACCAGGCCCAATCCGACCGATCCCGGCTTCCTCTCGCCCGACTACTATGTCAGTAACGGCGGGCGCTACGATCCCGAGAAGGATAGCTGGACCAGCATGAGCACGGTCGGCGCGGCCTCGCCCAGGAGTCTGCATGCCGCCGTGTGGGCCAACGACGAGATGATCGTCTGGGGAGGGGCGGGGCCGACTTGGTCCCCGCCCATTATCGCTCCTCGACTGAATTGGCTTACCAACGGCGCTCGCTACCGTCCGGATCAAAACCTGTGGCGTCCCATGAGCAGCCTGGGCACGACGGGTTCAAACACCAACGCGCTTCAAGTGGTTTGGACGGGTAGGGAAATGCTCGTCCCCGGGCACGGGCCCCGGGGGCCTGGGTTGGCGCGCTACAACCCGGCCTCAGACCGCTGGACCTGGTCCGCCGCCAAGTCTTCGCCCCTCGGCGTCGCCTCCGCTTCCGGAGTGTGGTCGGACAAGGAAGCCTATTTCTTCCCCCAATCCGTCGGTTCCACGCCGCTGTGCCATTATGACCCGGTGGCCGATACCTGGACTCGTGTGATGGAAACTCAGTCCCCCAACCGCCCAATGCTCTATCCGGTCTTCTGGGCCGGGGAAGGGCTTCTGGCGTACGATGCCGCAGAAAAGGGCTCGATTCCTACGCTCTCTCGCATCCTTCATTATCGTACTACGCTGCCTCTCTATCTGTATGGCAAGTGATGAGACTGCCCGTCGGCAGCGGCGGTGCAGGCAACGTGAGTATCGGGGACAACGCAACGGCAGCGGGCGGGCGATTGAATAAGAGCCAGGACGATGTGCGCCCGGTGGACGGGCGCACTGTGCTCGAACAGTTGGCGCGTGCCTCTGAGTACCTGGCTTTGCAAATCCCGGGCTGCGGCGCCGAGCAGAGGTGCGATGGCGTTTTCGTAAACCAAGCGGTCACGCAGGCGTCTGATTGATGCCATCGAGTCGAGGAAGCCCTCCTGGGTCATGGTCCCGTCGTGGCGTGAGCGGGAGGTTTCCCGAAGTCGGTCGCCTGCCCAGTTGTAGGCGTTCCGGATCGCGTCCCGGGTATAGGTGAGCCATTGCTCGTAGGTCTGCTTGAAACTTCCAGTGACCGGAAACGGCTCCGCCGAAACGCTCGTGCCGCTAAAGTGGGTTACCGCCAGTGTCACATCGTTCGTCTCGGGTTCCCTGGGACGCAGGTGGAAGTCCCCACCGGCGCCGTCGGACCCGTAGCCGACCATCTCCAGCATCGGGAGCGGCTCGGGAAACCGGATCTTCAACTCGGCTGCGCCCCGGAATTCGAAGCCGTCCGGTTCAAAGGCCACCGCTGCCTGGTAACGGTTTGTCAGCGGCATGCCCGTGAAGTTCGTGATGATCGTCATCAAAATCGCCGTGGGCTCGGTCACGAGGTTGCTGCGGACGGTGAGCTGGTAGAAGACCCCGTTCGCATCGGTGATTTGGAGCTGGCCGCCGGTCTCGGGGAAGCTCACCGCACCTTCGGACCGGCTGGTGTCAGGTTGGGGGCCGACTTATCTGCGAAGCGCTCTAGATGGGAGGTGCAGCGAAGGTTCGCCTGCGCGGACAAGCCGACCAAAGCACCAATACGAGGATGGATCCAGAGCGCTTCAGCTCTGCGGCTTCCATAGATCATGCGGTTTCTTCGCGTCCGTCTTGAACGGCAGTTCGACTTTACGCCCGGTGCGCGCGGATTCGTAGGCGGCGAAGATCACTTCCAATACGGCGCGTCCGTCGTCGCCAGTGACGGCCGGTCGTTTGTCGTTCTGGACGCAATCCACGAAATGCGCCATTTCTTGCGGGAAGCCGTAGTTCCACTCTTCCTCGTAAATCGTAAACGACCAGCCTTTGGTCGAGCCGGCCTTTTCGACGGCGTAGTCGTAACCCACGGCGCTGTAGGTCTCGATGGCGTTGCCGTGGTGGAGATCGGCGTAGGCGACGCCTTTCGAGCCGTGGATTTCGGCGCGGTCGTCCATGCCGCCAAGTTTGGTCCAGCTTTCCTCGGCGAGCGCGATCACGCCGTTGGCGAACTCGAGGATGATGAGAGCGTTGTCGTCGCCCTCGGTTTTATCGCGATGAACTTGCGTGCTCATCTGGGCATAGACCGACTTGATCGGCGGGCGCCCGATCATCCAGCGGAAGAACTCAATCGCGTGGCAGCCCATGTCCATCGTCACGCCGCCGCCGGAGCGGTTCACATCCCAGAAATGCGGCGCGTGCGGACCGTCGTGTTTCTCCGACTGCTTTACCAGCGTCGGTTCGCCCAGAGCGCCGCTGTCGAGAAGCTGTTTCATGCGGACATACTTAGGCGTGAAACAAAGCTCCTCGGCATACATCAACTTCACCTTGGCTTCGCGGCACGCCTCAATCATCCGCCCGGCGTCGGCAAGATTCAGGCAGAGCGGCTTTTCCATGACGACATGTTTCCCCGCCGCCGCGGCGTCGAGCGTGATTTGACAGTGGCAATCGTTTGGCGCCCCGACCACAATCATGTCCAGTTCCGGCATCTCGAGTAGTTTCTTGTAGTCGGTGAAGTGATGGGGAATGTCATTCTTCACGGCGAACCGCTGAGCGTTGCCCGGCGTCGGCGAGGCTACCGCGAACACCTCGGCCTCTGGACAGCGTCTGAGCGAGATCGCGTGAATGTGGGAGATGAACTGCGAGCCGATGATGCCGACACGAACACGTTGTTTCATAGAGGTGAGAGGGGTTCTTGTGAGCAAATTGAGTCAAGGACAAGCGCTTTCAGTAAATGGCCAGCAAATCTACGTCGTGGTGCTGGGTAGATGTAGCCAGCCGAGCCGAAAAGGAAAGCTCTATTTTTGTTTCGCGCCGTTCGGACGGGATTGCCGCGTTCAAGCCAGGTCGCCCACCTCGTTTTTCAAGGCTCGACCAAGAATCTCGCCCACGTACGGTTCGGCAGCTTTGTCCCAATCTGAAACAGCGATCTGCTGATGGCCGGCATTGTGACCGTTGACTCCGCCGCAGTGTCGCCTCGTTAGAAAGGTATTGGAGCTCGGACACCTGTAATTACCGGGCCGGGGATCATCACGGGAGCCCAGATCGGCACCGGAAAGATCGGATCGATGAGGATCGGTATGGGCTCCTCAACGGGCTCTGGTGATGCCTGATCCAGGCCTGGTGGATGCACCTTACGACATACGGCGGCAGCTTTGGCGACTTCTCCAACGGCCGAACCCAGCGCCGCTTGCTGACCAGGCGTTGGCGGCCTCTGACAACTGTGGAGCAGGTCGATGACGTGTCGTGCTCGGGACGGGCCAGGCGCCCGCCGATGCCTCCGGCCCCTTGCCGCGAGCCGCTCAGGTCCACGGCCCGGGTATAACTCACAGTCGGGGCGTTGTTCGCGTCCCGCTCCTGGAGCACCAGCATCCCGTCGTAGAGGTAGCGCGTTTCGGAGGTCGCCACCCAGGAATACGTAGGCGTGCTTGAGCCCGAGTAGTTGAGATTCACCGGCACGTAGCTTAGATCGAGGTAGGGTGCCCGCAGTAGGTGGTCGAGGTATTGTAGGCCCACGCCGGTCCGTTGAATGAGGCAGCAGCGCTGAGGGTCACGTGGCAGTCGGGGAGGCGGTTGTAACACTGGCCGCCCCCCGCCAACGCCTGGCTCACCAGGTAATTGGTTGTCCCCGCAGCGTTGGCCTTGGTGGTCATGCTGATGATTCTGGGGAGTTCATCCACTTGTCGGCAGGATGCCGGCGCTCCCGGTTCGGATGAGCCTCTCGCAAGCGAAAGGCCCACCCATGAGGGCGCGTGTCGCAGTTGACGCCGGGCCAACTGGAAGATCTGAGGGCATACGTGGTATCGCAGCAACCTCGGGAGCCGCCCGCAGAGGTGAAATGCCCTCGCCCCTGCGCCCGACCGGCAATTGATTCTTGCGTCTGTCGCCGGGATTCGGTTTCGTAGTGGGTGAAACCACTAACTCGAGTGCACGCTATGTTACGCAACTTACAGATTCGTCATCTTCTCGGGCGCCGGGTCTGCCCGCTCCTGGCGCTATGGCTCAGCGCTCCGCTCTTGGCGGCGGAGTCTTTCCCTGAGGTCTGGGCGCTGCCCAGTCGCCCCGAACTGCCTGACCCGCTGGTCATGTTCGACGGAACGGCGGTGACCACACGGGGCCAATGGGAGGGAGAACGCCGTCCGGAACTGAAGCGCCTTTTCCAGCACTACATGTATGGCCAGATGCCTCCCGCACCGGGAGGCATGAAGTACAAAGTGCGCAACCTTGGCAGCGACTGCCTCGGCGGAAAGGCGTCGTTGAAAGAGATCCTGATCACTTTTGGGCCGGCGCCGGCGCCAAGCATGCATCTTGTGTTGGTCGTCCCCAACCAACGCAAGAAGCCAGTTCCGGTGTTCCTGGGACTCAATTTCAATGGGAATCACACGGTCTTAAACGATCCCTCGATCTCCTTGCCGACATTCTGGATGCCCAATTCCAGTCCGGGCTGCACCAATAATCGGGCCACAGACGCCGGTCGGGGCGCTGAGGTGGGCGTCTGGGCGATCGAGCAGTCCATAGACCGTGGCTACGCGGTGGCCACCTTTTGCTATGGAGACATCGATCCTGACCGCCCGGACGCCCCGGATGGCGTGCGCGCCTGGTTCGCCCGCGGAGCGGGACGCACTCCTGGCGTGGAGGCGGGATCGACGCCGCAGTACGACTGGGGTGACATCGCCTCGTGGGCGTGGGGGGTGCGCCGGGCAGTGGATTATCTAGTCACCGACCGGGACATTGACAGGCATCGGATCGCGGCTGTGGGGCATTCGCGGAACGGCAAGGCGGTCATGCTTGCCGCGGCGATGGATGATCGAATCGCTCTGGTCATTCCCCATCAGGCCGGTTGTGGTGGGACGGCTCCGAGCCGGGGAAAGGTGGGTGAATCGGTCAAGCAGATCAACGATCGATTCCCGCACTGGTTCAACGCGGAGTTCAAGAAGTTCAACCTGAAACCCGAGCGTCTGCCATTCGATCAACATTGTCTGGTCGCCCTTTGTGCTCCCCGCCCGGTGCTTTTCTCCAATGCCACGGAGGACACATGGGCGAATCCGGAGGGACAGTTCGCGATGCTCAAGGCGGCGGAGCCGGTCTATCGCCTGATGAAAGCTGGGGCGGTGGGGGCCGAGGCGATGCCCGAAGTCGGCAAGCTCGTGGACACCAAGCTGGGCTTCTACATTCGCCCCGGGAAACACTCGATGACCACCGACGACTGGAAGATCTTCCTGGACTTTGCGGACAAGCATCTGCTTGCGGACAAGCGTCCGCGTCGGTGAGCGGGGTGAGACCATGTGAGCGATCCCGTCAATGCCGGTCTTGCGACGCCTCCGTCAAGGGCCTGTTTTGCACCTACGCGCTGGACGGTGGTGCTGACCGCCGCGCACAGCGACACCACGCACGCGCGCGCCGCGCTGGCACAGCTTTGTGAAGCGTATTGGTATCCGCTATATGCCTGCGTCCGGCGCAAGGGCTATTCGCCGCCGGATGCGGAAGACCTGACGCAGGCCTTCTTCGCCCAGGTGCTGCAGGAGCACTTCATCGTGGCAGCGGACAAGGAGAAAGGGCGCTTTCGCTCATTTTTGCTCACGCGCCTCAACCATTTCCTGGCTGACGAATGGGACCGCCTGAAGGCGCAGAAACGCGGCGGCGGTCAGCGTTTGATTCCTCTCGAAGGCGGCACGGCGGAAACGCGCTACAAAATCGAACCCGTGGACGCGCGCTCCCCGGACAAGCTTTTCGAGCATCGCTGGGCCGTGACGCTCCTGGAGCGCGTGTTTGAAAGACTGCGCCAGGAATACGAGGCGGCAGGCCAGGCGGCCCTATTTAGTGAACTCCAAGGATGCCTCGCCCAGGCGCGCGCCGCGGTGCCGTATGCCGAGGTAGGCGCACGCCTGGGGTTCAGCGAAGGCGCGCTGCGTGTGGCCGTCCATCGGTTGCGCCAGCGCTACCGCGACGTCCTGCGTGCCGAAATTGCCGACACGGTGTCCGGCCCGGAGGAAGCGGAGGAGGAGCTGCGCCATCTCTTTCGAGTGCTCGCGTGCTGAAAGTCTGTAACAACCGCCGGATTATTCCGCATTGATGGGTAGCAATGAATACGACGCGCACTTGTCCGGAATGTGGAAAACCGGTGGCTCCGAATGGCCTGCAAGGGCTGTGCCCGGAGTGTATGATGAAGGTAGGACTGGCGGCCCAGACCGACGAGGCGGGGCCGGGGGCGACCGCCGTGGGCCCGCCACAGGCGAAATTGCCGCCCTCGCTCGCCGAGGTCGCCCGGCTGTTTCCGCAACTCGAGATTCTGGAATGCCTAGGCTGTGGTGGCATGGGGGCGGTCTATAAAGCACGGCAACCGCGGCTCGACCGCCTGGTGGCGCTGAAGATCCTGACTCGCGACCGCGAGGACGCGATGCGCGACGCGCGGTTTGCCGAGCGGTTCGAGCGCGAGGCTCGTGCCTTGGCGAAGTTGAGCCATCCGAACATCGTGGCCATGTATGAGTTCGGCCAGGCGGAGGGCCTGCCCTACTTCATCATGGAACATGTTGATGGGTTGAACCTGCGCCAGTTGGAGCAGGCGGGCAAGTTGGCGCCGCGCGAGGCGCTGCAAATCATCCCACAGATCTGCGAGGCGCTCCAATTCGCGCACGACGAAGGCATCGTCCACCGCGACATCAAGCCGGAGAACATCCTGCTCGATAAAAAGGGGCGGGTGAAGATTGCCGACTTCGGTATTGCCAAGATCCTGGGAGGAACGCCCTTGATCGCGTTGGATGCGGAGAAGTTGGCCACCAAGCCGGGCGAGGGACTTACACAAGATCAGATCCTCGGCACGCCGCATTACATGGCGCCGGAGCAGGTGGAGCACCCGCAGACGGTGGACCATCGCGCGGACATTTATTCGCTGGGCGTGGTATTCTACGAAATGCTCACTGGCGAACTGCCGGTCGGCAAGTTTCAGCCGCCCAGCCGCAAGGTGCAAATTGATGTGCGCCTGGATGAGATCGTGCTCCACACGTTGGAAAAGGAGCCAGAGCGGCGTTACCAACACGCCAGCGACGTTAAGACGGATCTGGGAACCTTCGCAAGCACCGCAGCGCCGGCAGCGAGCATCAAAGCCGCTGCCGGAGAACCCCCGCATCCAGAACGCGTCAGAACCGCGCGCCGTCTCGTGAGATGGCCGGCGACAGGACTGATGGCGATTGGACTTTGTTTTCCGGTGGTAGCCGCCTGTTTCTTCGCTTACGGCCAATGGCCGGCAAACTGGCAAGATGCCTTGGGTATCTGTTGTGTGCTCGTGATCGACTACGTGATCTTACTCGGCTCCTGGCAAATGCGGCGGTTGAAATCCTATCGCCTGGCTGTGCTGGCCGCCATCGTCAGCCTCGTCATAGGCTTTCCGCTGGCGGTTTTTCCGATTTGGGCGCTGATGGTGCTATATCGGCCTGATGTGCGGGCGGCTTTTGGTGACGTGGCACGTGAAGGAGCTTCTAAACCCGCAGCCACGCCTGCCAGCGCAAGCTCCGCGTTGGTGTCCCACGCGGGTGTTGCCTGGGCCACTGTGACAGGCGTCGCCGCCGTGTCGCTGCTGGTTATCGTCGTAGCGCTGCTGGCCGTTTATGGGCCTTCCCAAACAAGGCAACAAGAGGTTGGCGCCGGCGTTGTGGTTCGCGCTCAGGAAGAACTGCGCTACGCAATCCAGCAAAGGCTGGCCGAAGATGGCTGCAAGCTCGAAGGCCTGAACGTTAGCGTTTCGCCCGATTTGAAGCGCGCCGAGTGTCGGTTTGGAGCAATTTGGAAGAACGGTTTGACGGAGGTGCCGCCCCCCCGTGCCGCGATTCAGCTCGAACCCCAAGGGGACGGTCTCTGGCTGGTTCGTGGTGAATATGAGTTTGAGTGGTTGCGCTTCTCGGTGGATACCTCGGCGGCGATGGCGGCGGTTCGGGATGCGCCGCCACCCATGACCGCACCGGCGACCAAGTTCGGGCCGATGCGGGAGGTCACGCTCAATGACATGGATGACTTGCGCGGCGGCGAGGCGTTGGACCTCGACAGCGGCCGCTTGCTGGACCTGCCGAAGGACACTGAAAAGCGTCCGGAGAGCGAGCAGGTGCAATGGCTCAAGGAGCACAGTGCGGACCTGCTGCTGGACAACGCCAATGGCCGGTGGGGATTGCTGACAAGCACAGACAACAAGCTGAAACTCGCGCCACTGCCGAATGAAAAGTGGGAAGTGGCTACCGACCGCGACCTGTCACAAGCGCTGGCCGCAGAACCGTCCGGCCTTGAAATCAAACAACTCCGGTTCTGGACGGTCTATGTCCTCCCCACGAATGCCCGGCCACCGCTGACGTTCGCGTTCCAGACTGCTGGCGGCGCGAGCGGTTTGCTCCAGATCGCACGGTTTGGAGAGAAGCCAAACTCCGTACGGCTTCGCTACAAGCTGCTCCAGCCGGCTGCCACCGTCCGGGTGTCCCCAAGGGAACTCGTCGCGGAGTGGTTGCGGCGCGTCAAAGCCGGCACTCGCGAGGCCTGGGACTTGACCACGCGCGGCAACAACGTGGGATGGGGGCCGTCTTTTACCGGGTTGTGGGAGTTCGATCGCATCCGCCCGCTCCATCAACTGGGCAGCGAGGACCAGGCGATGGTTTTGTCGAACCCGTTCAAGGACAACGCGGGTCAAACACGTATCTTCTATGCGGTGCTCCGCAAACGTGATGGCCAGTGGCTGCTGGACGGCCATAGCTATGTCTCTCCGAGCGAGGCGTCCGGCCTGATGAAAGGGTTCCTCGTGAATCCAGGCATGAAATTCGACGTGCTCGCGACGGAACTCGTTGGCGAGTGGCGTGCGGCGTGCGATTCAACCATCTCGCTGGCGGCGGACGGCACAGGCGCGCAACTCCGTGTCGGGCCGGGTGGGCCTGAGCCTGGCGTGAAGCCGGAGTCGTTCAAATGGGAAGTCAGCGGTTCCACACTGCGGCTGCAGTTTGCGGACCGCGACGAGAAGCTGGAGATCCTTTGGATGGACGACAATGACGTTCAGTTCCGTTCGCCGAACGAGAGCGGCTGGGGTGCTTGGTCGCGCAAGCCGCAGGGGGATCGACCCGCACCGGAATTGCAGACCACAAGCCAGTGGAAAAACAGCAAGCCGCTCACGAGAGACCAGCCATGAAAATCTTCTTGACCGTTTTAACCGTTTTTCTGGACCTCATCCACGCTGCCGATGGCGCAACAAACGACGCCACCGCCGTCAAACCAAGCCGGCCGCCACTAATTGTCGCCGTCGAGCGAGGCGACCGGCGGGCGGTTAAGAGGCTGCTCAGGGATGGAGCTGATCTCGAGGTGCGCACGCCCGACGGAGTTACCCCTCTCTATGCCGCCGCTTTTCACGACCAAGCGGACATCCTGAGACTGCTGATTAGGGCCGGGGCGAAAGTGGATGGACGCGCCGCGCACGGACGCACTGCACTGTTCCCCGCCGGCGCCGAGGGGCGGGTCAATGCGCTCGAAGTGCTCCTGAATGCTGGAGCGGATCCGAACGCGCGGAGCGATCCCGGTGAGTTGGCCCAGACGCCCCTTCACATGGCGGCGGTCGAAGGCCAGGTCGAGACTGCCAGGAAGCTGCTGGCTCGCGGGGCTCGGGCCAATGTTTGGGACGATCGGCTTCACATCACGCCGCTCTACCTCGCTGTGCTCGCAGGGCATGAGAAGGCGGCGGCACTATTGCGCGAGCGGGGCGCGGATCCAGCCATTACGGATGTTTTTGGCCAGACCCCCGCGCGGGCAGCCGCCCTGATGGCCGGCGCAAAAACGCGCCCGCTTCTGAGCGCGACCAATATGAGCCTCGGGTTCGACTTGAGGTCGATCGTCGTTCTGGCGTATCTGGGCGAATCACAGGACAGGCGGACCTATCGCGGCAACCGTGTGGCTGTTGCCTTCGGCGACGGCTCCCTCATTGCCACTGCGGCCCATTGCCTTGACGACTTTGCCGAGGCTCAACAAAGGGCAATCCTCGCAAAGCCTCTCGTCTTCAGCCCCTACCACGGAGATGTGTTCGAAGCCGAAATCCTTGCCGTGGACGCGTCCGCCGACCTGGCCATCCTGCGCGTGGCGTGGAATGAGCATCCGGCTTTGCCGTTGGCCGATGACCAGGAGTTAGAGGCAGCGAAGGAGATGTTCATCGCAGGTTACGCGCCGCCGGAAATGAAGGACGGCACCCGGCTGCCGGCCCCAAGGCAACTGTCGGCCGAGCAACTGCCAGTGGTGCAAGTAACCGTTTCGAACGGGGCACCCCGAGTCATCCTCGGGGGAGCGCGGTTCACAGGACCGGGTTGGAGCGGGTCGCCAATGATTCTCACTGGCAGCGGACGCCTGGGCGGGATTTTCTGCAGGAAGGACGACGTTCATCTCGACGCCTTGCCGGTCCTGCAGAACCGCATCGGCGCCAGTGCCCGGGCCATTCGCGAGTTATTGAGCGCCAAAGGTATTCAGATGAAAGCTACGCCTCGGGGATGGAAGGGGCCGGAGGATGCGTCCGCCGCTTTTTCGGCGGGCTTGGATTGGCTGGATTCACAGGCGGGCCGTCCACCTCAGGACGCTCTGGCTGCGGGGGAACGTTTTGTGCAACGACGGCCAAACTCGGGCCAGGCTCGGCGGTTGCTGGCCGTCAGCGCCTCGGCCATGAGAAGCCCGGGTGCCAGCGAACTGGCCGACACTCATTTTCGGGAGGCCGCGAGACTCGCACCCGGGAGTGTTCTGGTTCATGCCTCTTACGGCTGGCATCTTGACACCCGAGGTCGCGCGGAGGAAGCGCTGGCCGAGCTGGACAAGGCCGCTCGCATCGAACCGGAGAACTCGTTTGTGCGAGCCACGCGGCTGAAGCTCCTGGCCGACTTGAGACCCAACGAAGCCGAAATACTCGGGCAACGGCTTGTGGCTGAGGCCTCGGACAACGCCGCCTACTGGTTTCATTATGCCGGTGCCCTGCGAAAGCTCGGAAAGCACGGAGAGGCCCTGCGGGCGGCACAGAATGCAGTCCGGCTCGCGTCAAAGGAGCAGGTCTGGTATCGAGGGCGGTTGGCTGATATCCTGGCCCGCTGTGGGCGGCTGGAAGAGGCGGAGGCGTGCCATCGCGAATTGCTGGAGCAGCGTCCGGACTCGCCTACCTTCTGGCTGTGGTATGCCCAATTCCTGGTCGAGAAACGTCCGGAACGGAACACCGATGCGCGAAAGGCATTGCAGAAATGTGAGTCATTGAACGATCCGCCAATCGTGCCTCCCAAGGTTCTCGCTGACCTGCGCGCGCAATGCCAATCCAATACCGGCCCGCGTGATGAGCCATGAGAAAGCCCCTGCTCAGCCTTCGTCCACTGGGGGCCGGATGTGATAACGAATGGCTTTCCACTCGCCGTTCGGCGGTTGCCTCGCGAACGTCGCGGTTTCGATCGTCGCCACCGGGCCGTCGAACAACGTGGCGAACGCGAACATCGAGCCAAAACTCGTCCAACCGGGGGCAAACTCCCTGGCACCCGGTTTCCGGGAAAGGGCTCTGCCTAGTGGACGCCGTAGTTTCTCCATGTCGTCCACCCATTCCTTCTTGCTGATTGTGCGCTGAAAATACGGGGCCGCCGATTCCCAGCCTTGGGCGAAGTCCCCGCGGTCGAGGAGCGCCAGCCAGGCTTCCACGGCGGGCAGGCCATCTGACTTGGCGCTTTCCTCGGTCTTCTCTTTGACCGCACGCCAGACGCGGACGTACAGGCGGACAACGCAAAACCCAAGTGCCAGGAGCAAACCAACCACGATTGTTATGCCGCCCCACCGCGCAACCTGGGCGCTGCCGGTTAGCGCGGTCGGGGACACCGTGTCCAGCCAATCGGTACCGAACGCCGACCCGAGCGCCAGGGCGGCCATCGCGAGCACCGTGAGGAAGACGACGACAACTCTCTGCCTCGTGATGCGTGCGGCAGTCCGGGCGCGTGCGCCCCCCGCTGCCCGATCCGAGCCCAAGTTCAACGCCGCCAGCCGCCCCACGGCAAAAAGCACCATCCACTGGAACATCACGCGCTCTTGCATCGAGAGGGCAGGGGATGTCCCGTGCCAGAGCCGCTGCACCAGATTGATTGTAAGGATGACGCCGTTCACCAGGAACCCGAGATTCGAGCAGAACAGCAACAAGGTTAGCCAGAACTTGGGCTTCGGCGGCGTCGCGGTCAGATCGAACAAAAGCAGGCACTGGTCGGCGAGCCATAGAAGGCTTCGCTTGGCGAACGAGAGCATGCCTTGCTTGGTGAGCAGGCGCCCAATGTCGCGCCCGAATTTCTCGGCCTCCTGCTGGGTGAGACCAGCGGCGATGACCGGCTCGGCAGGCCGGATGCCCGCGTTGCTCCCAATCGTCTCCACCAACGTCTTGACTTCGCTGACTTTCTGGTAGCGAAGTTCGGGTGTCCTTTCCAGCGCGCGGAGCACGATTTCATCCAGCCGCACGTCTATCCTGACCTTCTTCGACGGCGGTTCAATACGTTGGCCGGGCAATTCGCCGGTGAGCATTTCGTAAAAGACCACCCCGAGCGAATAAATGTCCGCGCGGTTGTCCACGCGATCCGGATCGCTCTTTTGTTCCGGCGCGCTGTAACTCGGTGTTCCAACAGCGGTCCGCGTGGCGCATTCTGACGCGGCAGGTTCGTTAGGATTGTCGTTGGCGCCGACTGTGCCCAGCATTTTGGCGATGCCAAAATCGGCGACCTTCACCCGCCCGGCTTTGTCGAGCAGCAGGTTCTCCGGCTTGATGTCGCGGTGGACGATGCCGCGGTCGTGGGCGAATTGCAGCGCGTCGCACAGCGGCGGCACGATGGCTAGCGCCTCTTCCGGCGTGAACTTCCGCGCGCGCAAGACTTGGCGCAGATTCGCGCCGTCCACGAATTCCATCAGCAGGAAGTAGAATCCGCCTGCCTGTCCGAAGTCATAGATGGTGACAATGTTCGGATGGTTCAACGCGGCGAGGGCCTGCGCCTCGCACGTGAATCGTTCGGCGAACTTCGCATCGCGCACGCGCTCCGGCGCAAGCAGTTTTAGCGCGACGAACCGATTCAAGGTTTTTTGCCGAGCCCTGTAAACCACCCCCATGCCACCACGACCGAGACACTCGAGGATGTCCAAATGCGGGAAATGCGGCGCGAGTTCCTCCGGCGCGAGCGTTTTCCGCGCTTCGGGCGGCTCCTCGCCGGTCTGTGTTGGAGCCATCGCCTCGGCCATCAGACAGCGCGGACACAGGCCAGCCGTGGCGGTCGAAGGCAGCGTCACCCCGCACTTTGGGCAGGAGTTTGAAGAACCAGGTGACTCGTTCATGCCGGTGTCCTGACGTGACGGCGTGGTTTGGTTGCCAACATTTGTCTCAGCTTCCCAAGGCGGCGAACAGCGCGCGCATCTCCACCTTGACCGAGCCGGGGTCATCGAGCGTGCCGGCAACCTCCGCGTTCAGCAACTCACGGAAGCGCCGTTTCAACCGATGCACTGCAACCTTGAGCGCGTTCGCGCTCATGCCGCAACTGGCCGCCAGCACCGTCTGGTCGCCCCGCGCGGCATCGCCGGTGAGCCACGGCTTGGCTTGCTCGAAAAACGCCGCCCGACCTTCAGCGACCAACTCACGTCGGAGAGCCTCCATCGCGCGCGCCACCACCGTTAGCGCCCATTGCCGGTCAAAGGCCGCGTCAGGCGACAACACAGCCGCATCCGGCACCGAACGAGCCTCGGTTTCATGGAGCGAGATGTTTTCCACTCCGCTGCCGCGCCTGAGCCGGCGCGCCGCCTCACGATGGTGCGATAGAAAGTGCTTCACCGCGCCGAGGAGATAAGAACGGAACCGCCCGCGCTCCTGCTCGGCGCGGGCGATGGCCCCACCTGCCAGCAGGCGCGCAAAGAAGTCGTGCGCGAGTTCGCGCGCGGCATCCGCATCCCGCAGCTCGCAGCGGAGGAATGCGGCCACCGGTTCGTAGTAGGCGTTGCACAGTTCGGCCAGAGCGCGGCGGCCTTCCGGCGAGTCAGCTTTCGCCTTGCTGACCTGCGTCCATCGCGTCGTGCAAAAACCCTCGTCCGGCGCCTCCTGCGGGGGATGGGACGAGGCCGGTTGTGTCGGCTCAGCCGTCATCAGAGTCTGGGCAAATCATGCCACAGATGCCTGACGTGTTGGAAGGGAAAGGTTACCAGGGAGCTTATGGCGCGCCAAACACGCTGGCCAGGATGGTTTCCTTGATCTTCCAGAGGAGCGCCATTGTCATTGCCACCGGGAGGAGCAGGAGCACAAGCACGGCCAGCACCCCCAGGCGCGTCGCCAGCATGAAGAAGAGGACCAGCGGATAGGGGGGAGGCTCCCATTGGCGCAGCCCGATCCACGCGGCCGCGAGGATCAGGATCCCCAGGACAAGGTACAAGTTCAGCGTGGTGAACATGCGGGTTTCCATACGGAGCGTCTCATCCGGCAGCATTGCCGCCAAGCGTTGCAGGACCTGATTGAGGTTGAAGAGGAACAGCAGGCCGGATAGGGCCATGAGGGCCACCGCTAACCTGAAGTGGAGCACGTCCGGCATGAGCTTCCACCAATAGAGAAAGGGCGAGAGACCCAGGTTCACCCACCCAAGCAGGATGGTCCGGTCCAACGCCAGGCGCCAGACCCGTTCCTGGCGCTGGAAATGCCCCATCTCGAAAAGCCCGTAGAGCAGGAGCCCCGTGGTCAGAATCGGCGGAAGAATCCCCAAGGACCCAAGGAGGTTGGTCCGCGCTGTCTGGACACAGACCACCAGGGCGATGGGGAGTCCCCAGAAGAGCGCCGAGAGTCCGCGTACCAACCGACTCAGAGAGCGCATTAGTCCCGCCTGCGGGGTCTGGGCTGCGTCGTTAGCGGTCATGGGTGTTTCAGTCATCCGCGCCCGGGAACCCGAGGCTGACTGAGGGGCGAGACCTCATTAGATCGTGAGGTAGGTATATTCCTTGAGCCCCCGCTCGTATTCGTCCAGCATCCGCATCCCTTCGGAGGGTTTGAGCTTATCCGCCTTGATGGCGGCGTCCATCTGAGCCTTCATCTGGCGCTTGAGTTCGTTTTCGTCATACTGGACCTGAGCCAGCGCCTGCCCGATGGTCGTGCCTTCGATGATTTCCTCGATGTAGTAGCCGCACGGTTCGTCCGAGTCGAGAAAAACGTGAACCTCGTTCACTCGGCCAAAGAGGTTGTGCAGGTCGCCCATGATGTCCTGGTAGGCGCCCATCAGGAAGAAGCCCAGGCAGTAGGGCTCCGGCTGGCCGTTGCCGTTCGGGATCAGGGGATGCAGTGGGAGGGTGTCGCGAACGTCCCGGAGGTCGATGAACTGGTTGATCTGCCCGTCCGAATCACAGGTGATATCGACCAGGGTTGCCTCGCGGGTCGGCTGCTCGGTGAGGCGACTGATGGGCATGATGGGGAAGAGTTGGCCCAGCGCCCAATGATCGAGCAGCGATTGGAAGATGGAAAAATTGCAGAGGTACTGGTCGCCAAGGCTGTCTTCGAGCTTCCGAATCTCCTCAGGGATATACGCCTGCCCACGGAAGGTCCTCACCACCTCCTGGCTGATTTCCCAGTAGAGGTTTTCGATCTTGGCCTTGTCCGGAAGGTCCAGCAAGCCGAGCGTGAACATGTTGTGCGCGTCCTCTTTTCGTTCGAGGGCGTCATGGTAGGCCTCCAGCTTGTTGAGCTTCGCGAAGTTTTTTCGGATATCAAGCAGTTCACGCACGAGCGCGTGTTCGTTCTCGCCGTATTGGAGATGGTCCCAGTTGCGCGATTTGGCGATGGCGCCGAAGACCTCGACGATGAGCACGCTGTGATGCGCGACGATGGCGCGCCCGCTCTCGCTGATGATGTTCGGGTGCGGCACCTTCTCGGCATTACAGACGTCCGCGACGTAATAGACGATGTCGTTCGTGTATTCCTGGAGGGTGTAGTTGGTGGAACTGTCGAATGCGGATCGGCTGCCGTCGTAGTCCACACCCAGGCCACCGCCCACATCGAGGAATTCGATCGGAAAACCCATCTTAACCACTTTGGAGTAGATCCGGCTGGCTTCCTGCACGGCCTTCTTGATGGTGAGAATGTCCGGGACCTGGGACCCGATGTGGAAGTGCAGCAACTTGAAACAATGGGAGAGATTCTCCGCTCGCAGCATCTCCGCGGCTGCGAGGAGTTCCGCGGTGTTGAGGCCGAACTTGGCGTGTTCACCCGCGCTTTCCGCCCACTTGCCACCGCCCTTGCTCAAGAGCCTGGCTCTAATTCCAATCAGCGGCTCCACTCCCACCTGGCGGGAGACAGCCAGGATTTGTCTGAGCTCCTCGAGCTTCTCGACCACCAGGATGACCTTCTTCTCGAGCTTGCGGCCCATCAGCGCCATCCGGATGAAGGCGGCGTCCTTGTAGCCGTTGCAGATGATCAGGCTGCCTGCCTGGTTTTGGAGCGCCAAGCCGGCGAACAGCTCCGGTTTGCTCCCCACCTCGAGCCCGAACTCGTAGGGTTTGCCGGCATCGAGGATCTCCTCCACGACCTCCCGGAGTTGGTTGACCTTGATGGGGAATACCCCCCGATAAGCTCCCTGATAGTTGTACTCCGCAATCGAGCTGCGGAAGGCCTGGTTGATCGACTCCACCCGATGCCGCAGGATATCCTGGAACCGGATCAAGAGCGGAAAACGCAGTCCGCGTCCTTTCGCCTCCTCGATCACGTCGGTGAGATCGACCACGGAGCCGTTCTCCTGGAGCGGCTTTGCTACGACGTGGCCCACTTCATTGATATCGAAGTAGTTCGCGCCCCAGCGATCGATGCTGTACAGGGTCCTGGCCTTCTGGATACCCCAGGGCTCGCTTTCGTCGGAAAGATTACTCATTTCAAGCTCAACCGGGCGCACTATAGAAAGGCTGGTACAGAATTCAATACGATCGATGCGAAATCTTGCATTTTTTTCTTGAGCGATGCCGGAGTGAGCCTCTCTTTGAGACCGAATCTGCCTGGTCACTGCGCCAAAGTATGCGCCGTTGTGGCGTGACCATAGGGCTCGTGTGTGTGTCATCCTGGCGCACCTGGCGCACTCTTTGGCTTGCGACATCCTCTTTCATGAGTCGTATTCTATTCTGTACCAGTAACTTATGACTTATCTCAGAGGTCGGCACGAACTCTGCTGAGGATAGTTCCGGATTTTAATCATTATGGCAAAGGTACTTGGCATCGATTTAGGCACAACCAACTCGTGTATGGCGGTCATGGAGGGCAATGAACCTCTCGTCCTTGAAAACTCCGAGGGCAAACGGACCACGCCGTCCATTGTCGCCTTCACTAAGGCGGGCGAACGTCTCGTGGGCGATTCCGCTAAGCGTCAGGCGGTTACCAACGCCCGGAACACAGTCTATTCGATCAAGCGGTTCATGGGCCGGAAGTTTGAGGAGGTTCAGGAGGAAACCAAGCGCGTTCCTTACAAGGTCGTGCGAGCCTCCAACGGGGATGCTCACGTTGAGGTGGAGGTCGGGGGTGAACGCAAGACGTTCAGCCCGCCGGAAATCTCCGCGATGATCCTGGCCAAATTGAAAGCGGATGCCGAAGTCCGTCTGGGGGAAAAGATCACTCAGGTGATCGTGACCGTGCCCGCGTATTTCAACGACTCCCAGCGCCAGGCCACGAAGGACGCCGGACGCATTGCGGGTTTGGAGGTCCTGCGAATCATCAACGAGCCCACCGCCGCCTCGTTGGCGTACGGCTTGGACAAGAAAAAGGACGAGCAAATCGCCGTGTACGACCTGGGGGGTGGCACGTTCGACATCTCGGTGCTCGAAATCGGAGACGGCGTGTTCGAGGTCAAGGCCACCAACGGGGATACTCACCTGGGGGGTGACGACTGGGATGCTAGAATCATGGACTGGATCCTTGACGAATTCAAACGGGAGACCTCGATGGATTTGCGCAAGCAGCCCGACGCTCTCCAGCGGATCAAAGAGGAAGCCGAGAAGGCCAAGATCGCCCTCTCCAGTTCGCAGCAATACGACATCAATCTGCCGTTCATCACCGCCGACGCCAGCGGACCCAAGCACATTAGCATGAGCCTCACGCGGGCCAAGATGATCCAGTTGTGCGACAGCCTTTTCGAGCGCACCATCGCCCCGGTCAACAGTTGTTTGCGGGACGCGGGCACGACCCCGGAAAAGATCGATGAATTGGTGCTGGTCGGTGGGATGACCCGCATGCCCCACGTCGTGGAGACGGCGCGCAAGCTGGTCAGCAAACAGCCGCACCAGGGCGTGAACCCGGACGAAGTTGTGGCCGTTGGCGCCGCCATACAGGGGGGCGTGCTCAAAGGCGAGGTAAAGGACGTGCTGCTGTTGGATGTCACTCCTCTCTCGCTGGGCATCGAAACGCTTGGTGGCGTGTTCACCAAGCTGATCGAGCGCAACACCACGATCCCCACCCGCAAATCCGAGATATTCTCGACGGCTTCGGACAACCAACCGGGCGTCGAGATCCATGTCCTGCAGGGCGAGCGCCCCTTGTCTCGCGACAATAAGACCATCGGAAAGTTCCACCTGACCGAGATCCCGCCCGCCCCGCGTGGCATGCCTCAAATCGAAGTGACCTTCGATATCGACGTCAACGGCATCCTGCACGTGAGCGCCAAGGACTTGGGCACGGGCAAGGAGCAGAAGATCACGATTACGGCCAGCAGCGGCCTCTCGAAGGAAGAAGTCGAACAGATGCGCCGGGACGCCGAATCGCACGCCGAGGAAGACCGGAAGCAGCGCGAGGACATCGAGCAGCGCAACGAGGCCGACGCGGCCGTCTATCGCTCGGAGAAAATGCTCAAAGAGAGCGCGGACAAGATTTCCGGAGACGATAAGGCGAAGATCGAGAAGGCCGCTGGCGAACTGAAAGAGGCCCTCAAGGGAACCGATTCCGCAGCCATCAAGGCCGCCAGCGAACGGCTCAACGAGGTTTGGCAGGCGGTCTCGGCCGAGCTTTACAAGGCGGCGGCCGAACAGGCCAAGGCCAGCAAAGCCAAGGCTGGGGCGCAGCAGCCGGGTCCCGGCCCCGAAAGCGGCCCCGGCGCTTCCGGAAAGAAGCCCGAAGACACGGTCATCGACGCCGAAGTAGTCGATGACAAGAACAAGTAAGGCCCTGCGGCCTTCGGGCCGCCTTGGGCTTGACCCAGATTTTCCCGCGGCGAGTGCGGCGGGAGTTGATTCAACAATCCAACCTAACAAATAACGCAGGAACGCAAACAAACTATGGCACTGAACCTAAAACCCCTCGGAGACCGGGTGCTGGTTGAACCGGTCGAAGAGAAGGAAGTCAAGAAAGGCGGGATCATCATTCCCGACTCCGCGAAGGAAAAGCCGACCGAGGCCGTCGTGCGCGCCCTCGGCACGGGCAAGACGGATGACGACGGAAAGAAAATCCCCTTTGAAGTCAAGGTGGGCGACCGCGTATTGATCAGCAAATACGGCGGGTCCGAAGTGAAATTGGAAGGCAAGGAGTACAAGCTCCTCAGCTCCGACGACATCCTTGGAATCATCCAATAACTGAGTAACCTCTTAATTACCCAATATGGCAGCAAAGCAACTTATTTTTGACGAGGTGGCTCGTCAGGCGCTCCTCCGGGGCGTCGTCAAACTGTCCAAGGCCGTCGCCGCGACTCTCGGTCCCAAAGGCCGCAACGTCGTCCTGGACAAGAAATTTGGCTCCCCGACGGTCACCAAAGATGGTGTGACGGTCGCCAAGGAGATCGAACTGGAAGACCCGTTTGAAAACATGGGCGCCCAGATGGTCCGCGAAGTCGCCAGCAAGACGAGCGACAACGCGGGCGATGGCACCACCACCGCCACGATCCTGGCCGAGGCGATTTACCGCGAAGGCCTGAAGTTCGTCACCTCAGGAGCCAGCCCCATCGGCATCCAGCGCGGCATCCAGAAGGCCGTTGACGCCGCTGTGGCTCAACTGACCAAGGTGGCCAAAAAGGTCAAGGACAAGGAGGAGATCAAGCAGGTCGCCACCGTGTCCGCCAACTGGGATACCACCATCGGCGAGATCATCGCCGACGCGATGGACAAGGTCGGCAAAGACGGCACCATTCCGGTCGAAGAGGCCAAATCGATCGAGACCACTCTCGAGGTCGTCGAAG
>ORJL010126563.1_pt1 | contig 39196 bp, 27 predicted proteins | sample 1779941 | NCBI WGS metagenome assembly ORJL01 (sample SAMEA104232317, study PRJEB22302) | groundwater metagenome | biome: forest; feature: aquifer; material: groundwater | place: USA | collected 2011-08-07 | depth 5.8 m | reverse complement strand
GAACGCGACTTCCATGGTCCTCCCTGCGGTCACCACCACTCCGGAGAGCGTCTTCGTCGTTGCCATGAACCCTTCCAGAACGCTGCTTCCCGTGTCCACGCTCACCTCGTATCCCATGGGATCCGATGCCACCATCCGCATTCTCACCGTCCCGTCCGCTCCGATGACCCCGCTCTCTCCTACACTCTCTCCTCCCGCCCCCGTTCCCCGTACCCGAACGGATAATCCCGCGAACCCCAGTGTCTCCTTCGGATCTTTCTTCCTGTTCCCGTTACTGTCGAGGAACGCGGACACCCTCAGAAACCCGTCCTTCACCACTTCCTCCGTCTTCTTCTCCTGCCTCAGGACGTTCCAGCTCCAGCCTCCGCCCGTTGCCACTGTTGCGGTCGTCCCTCCTTCCGTGATCGAACTGCAGTCGCTGCTCACCGTGAAGTTCTTCTCCGTTCCCCACGTCGTCTTGTACCCCGTGTCCACCGTCGCAACGTTCCAGTAGTACGTGAGTCCGCAGAGCAGATTCTTCAGTAACATCGTCCGGCTCTGCCCGTTAGGCATCTGCCTCGTCACGTAGTTCGGACTGGCCGTAACCCCCGAGACGATGTTATTGCCGAGGCTTCCCGTCCCCACCCTGAGCTGGTACTGCAGCATCTTCGTTGCCGTCTGCGTATCCGAGCCGGAGCCCCACCTCAGCCTCACGTCCACCGCGCTGTAGTAGACGGTGATTTTTACTGCATCAATATTTGCGACACCTGACGTAGCAGTGTTTTTGGCTGATATCGCAAATCCGAAAGTGGAGCCGTTGATATCCACCGGCGTCCAGGTCGTTCCCCAGAGATAGGTTCCGCTTCCATAAGTTGCATAGGCATAGCTGTTTGTCGGCCAAGCACTCGTACTGCTTACGTCAGTTGTACCTATAGTTCCACCTTTTACGATGCGGGCTGCATAATCTTTTATTACGGACGCAGACGAGTCGGTTCCACGTTTTACTTCAACTTTTATTCCTTGGATCGTCGCATCCGTGGGGATATTGAACCCGTAATCCGATGTTTTTAAATAGTATGATGTTTGATTGGTGGCTAAAGTCAGATATGTCGGATCAGCATTATCAACAAAACCTCTCCAAGGATAGGTCCAGGGATTTGTGCCGACAGTGGTATTATTCTCAGCGGTTCTTCCGTTAGTTCCGCTACGAACTGTGGCGTCGACGACACTCAGGCTCCCCGGCACGCTCGGTGCCGTGTTGGGCAGGGTCGCCGCCTGGTCGCTCAGGTAGTGGCGGTTGGCCCTCCCCACAGCGCCAGCGTTGGTGTTCCCGAGAACGACGTCGAGATCCCCGTCGTTATCGATGTCTCCGATCCCCACGGAGTTCGTCCTGTCGGTTGGTTGTCCGAGTACCTGGCTCCCGGTGGTGAATGTCCCTGCGCCGTTGTTGAGAAAAAGGGAGCAGCCGTAGCCGCTCATGTTCAGCGGGGGGTTCAAGACGCAGGCGAGCGCGTCGAGATCGCCGTCGTTATCGACGTCTCCCAGCGTGACGTTGAGGACGGAGAAACCGACGGCGAACGCGCTGAGTTCCGTGAGTCCGCCGGTACCGCTGTTCTTGAGCACATGACATGCACCGGTTGAGTAATCACACGCCATGATGTCGACGGTTCCGTTGTTGTCGAGATCCCCCGTGGCGACGCTCGTGACGGAGGTGACGGTAATGCTGCTGCCCTGGACGAATGACCCCGTGCCGCTGTTTAAGTACGTCTTGACGCTATTGCCGGTGTTGTACGAGAGCGCGAGATCGAGAAAGCCGTCACTGTTGAAATCTGCGAGGGCGATATCGTCTGTGGCGGGTAACGTGGCCGCTACCGTCGTGAACCCTCCCGTACCGCTGCCCAGGTAGACGGCGTTGGAGCTTCGCGCGGTGCTGTCGGTGGCGATGATATCGAGCTTGCCATCGTTGTTCACGTCGCCGAGTGCGATGTCGGTGTTATTTTGCAGAGACGGAATATTTCTATTGGTGAAGGACATCGTCCCGTCACTGAGTGATGCGGTGAGGCCGTGGGTGCCATTGGCATTGAATGCCTGGAGGAGGTCAACCTTTCCGTCGTTGTTCAGATCGCCTCCCTTGAGTGTCACGAACGCGTTCGATTCGGCGAAAACCGTGAGGTGTGTGAACGCACCGGTTCCGCTGTTACGGTAGGGGTCGTGCAGGCTGATGCCCGGGTCGGTGTTCCCCGCGACATAGTCCATGTCCCCGTCATTGTCGAAGTCGGCCATCACGACGGCGAACGTCGCGTTCGCTTCCGTCGTGGAGCTGCTGAGCGTGAAGGTCATGGCGTACACCGTCGCAATGAACTGGAAGAACAGCGCTATGAACGCGACCGTGAAGGCGAGCGCGAACGCGATTTCGATGCGGCTCGGGAGCCGGGGATGCCTCGTTTCGATCAGGAAAAGCGACAGGTACCGGATCCTCCAGTGGTTCAGCGCGGTGTTCCATTCCACGGCGAGCGCGATGAGGAAAACAGCCATCGCGATGCCAAGGATGCTGAATTTGCGTTCGGTCAGGACGACGGTCGCCATCTTCCTCAGGAGCAGGGCGTTATGAAGCCCCAGCCAGATGAGGAGGCTGGCGCAGAGGATGCCGGAGAGAAGCCAAAAAATGAGGGAACGAGGTCTCTTCAGGAGAGATATGGGTATAATCCACTTATTTTAGCAGAAAACACGCACCCTGAACAGGGCTTTGACATGCGGAAAAACCCATGTGAAATAGTCGATCGGGATCACATGATTCTTTGGTGGAGAAAGCAGGATGACAGGGATGAAGGCTATAGCAGAGGTGGCATGGGCATCGTGCCCATGGTTTGGCAGACTCCTTTCCACTTCCACCCAACCAATGCTTTCCATGCCTCAAGCACAGATTGAGGAAGGGAATCAGCCAGACGGAATGTGACGGAGTAGATTGCGCCTGATCTCGTTCGATGGGGTAGGTACGCTCCTTTGCGTTCGATTGCTTTTCCCTGAAACGGTTGGCTTGATCCTTGCACTTGAGTACTCTCTCAATTTTCCACTCTCTTGACAACCACTGGCATGATGCCCGTGCCACACCTCCTTTCTCCGGCAAAAAATCATATGATCCGTCAATCAGTCTTCGATGTATTCCTACTTCTTCAGCAGCTTGTCCACCATCTCCACGAGCGTTTTGATGGTCATGTCTTTCTTCACGAAGTAGTCGTCCACTCCCAGCTTCTGCCCGCGTTCGCGGTTGGCCTGGTCATCGAAGTTCGTGAGGACGATCACGGGGAACGTCCGTTTTTCCTTCGGCAGTTTCTCGAGCACCCCGAATCCGTCGAGCACCGGCATGTTGAGGTCCAGAAGCAGGAGATCGGGAAGATTCTTCGCGATCATATCCAGTGTTTCCTGCCCGTTGACCGCCGCCAGCACTTCATAGACATCTTTGCTGAATTTCCGGAGAAAGAGGTCCTGGAGGACAGTGTCGTCTTCCGCGATGAGGAGCTTGTACCTCGCCATAGGACACAGTATACCACCTTCCGGGCAAGGATTCAATTTTTTTGCCGGGAAACTTCCACGTTATTCCAAGGTCAGGAGGGAGACGCGGATCTTGCGTTTGGCTATGTGCAAACGTACGATTTCCCTTGTGAGCGGCAAACGTCCACGGCAACGAAGCGGGTTCACCCTCCTCGAGGTGCTCATCATCATGGCGATACTCGCCATACTCATGAGCTTCGTTTTCCTGAAATTGAAGCCGTTTGCCCGAAAGCAGCAGGCGTTCGATCTCGCGCGGCGGGCGGCGGTCCGCAGCATCGAGAGCGGTGTGGCACAGTACGTTCTTGACAATATGGCTCTCCCCCCCGGCACGCCGACCGGAAAATCCACAGTCGCGAAGAACATTTGCCAGGAAGCCGTGAAGGGGACGGATTGCACGATCGGCGCAGGCGGCGTGGATCTCTCCGGTCTTGCCCCGAAGTATCTCCAGGTCATCCCCGTCGATCCAGCTATGACGGGAGCGCTGGTAACCGGCTACAAGCTCTATAGCGACGGTGAGGACGTGTACGCGCTGGCCTCTCTCCTCGGCTCGACGCCGAGCGGCGGCGCCGGAACGAGCAGCAGCGCGGGATCTGGTTCGGGTGCGAACCTCCTTGCGCATTGGAAACTCGACGACAACGCGGGAACCGCAGCCGCCGATTCATCCGGCAGGGGACATACTGCAACGTTGATCAACGGGACGACGTGGACGCCCGGTCTCTTCAGTTCGGCGTTGCAATTCGACGGATCCAACGACGAGATGAGCGCGCCCGCCCAGGCGGACTTCAACTCCCTCGGCGCCTTCAGCCTCACGGCATGGGTCTACCCTTACTCATGGCGGAACGAACGCGTCGCCGGAAATAACGGGTATTCCCTGAATCTGCGTTCCGACGGGCTGGTGGACTTTGCCGTCAGCAACGGCAGCATTGCCATTACGAAGACATCGTTAAGCCAGTTTCCCTTAAGCAGGTGGACGCATGTTGCTTTCACGTACGACGGGACCAAAATCCGTTTGTACGTCAACGGCGAGCTGGATTCCCAGTACGATGTACCGGGTGTAGGGAAAACGGTGGCTGATGCGGGTGCGTTCCGCATCGGGGCTCCGACGTACTTCCACGGGAAGATCGACGATATCCGTCTCTACGGCATTTCCCTCGGCATCACCGAGACGAGGGCTCTGGCGGCGCAAGGTTTTCCGTCAAGCTCGCTTTTCGCGTATTGGAAGTTTGATGAGGGCGTGGGCAATACGGCAGCTGACGCGACCGGGCGAGGGCATACGGCGACAATCCAGAGCGGTCCCACGTGGGTCGCCACCTCGACGCCTCCGACGAACTACAGTAATGCCTTCTCTCTTCTCTTCAATAGAACCGGATTTGTACAGGTGCCAAATCATAACGACTTTACTGTCGGCGAGGGATTCAGTGTTGCGCTTTGGGCTTATTTAGATTCATCCATGCCGGAGTCCGGCCTTGTTTCCAAGATGGACGCCTCGGCAAAGGGCTGGACTCTGTTGAATTACGGTTCTAACCGGATATGCCTGACGATCAATTCGTTCTCTCCAGTGGTGTGTACTGCCTATATCAATAGTGCAGGATGGCGGCATCTGGCAGCTGTTTGGGACGGTTCGCGGGCAAAGATCTACCTCGATGGTGTCCTGCAGCAGGACACGGCGGCTTCGGCTCCCACCAACACAACGGTAAGCTTATTCATCGGTGGCTATAATTACTATAATTATTACAATCAAGTCTTCGATGATAAAATCGACGACGTCCGGTACTTCAACCGGGCACTTGCGTACTCGGAGATCAAGGTCTTGTTTGGCCAGTGATTATTTGGACGCATTCGGGAGCGTGCCCGTATTCGGAGCGACGATGATGAAGAACGCGCCGTCCTTGTAGATTTTGTAGCCGGAAAGAGCGGGATCGGTCACCGCCGGATCGACCGGGATATCCGAGAGGTAATCCGGAACCAGGAAGGAGAGGTCGATTCCCTCAACCGGAGGATTGACGCAATTCAGGCCCTTGTACGAGTACTGACAAATCCACTTGGCGTTCTTCTCTCCGTAGCTGATGTTTGCCGGCGGAAGGACGTTCTGGATCAGCGCCTGTGTGAGTGCGTAGCGCAACTGACGCACGTCGCTCTTGCGACGGACGTCGTATGTCAATCCCATGTGGAACATGGGTCGGAGCTTCACGGCGACGATGCCCATGAGAATGCCGAGGATCGCGACGACGATCAGGAGCTCGAGGAGAGTGAATCCGGGCCTCTGCCTGCCGGAGCTCGAAAGACAACGTACTATGGCAAGCATCATACGCCCGCCTCTGCATGCAGACGCAACGTACGTCACGAGGGACCGAAGAGTCCGAAGAAACCGACGAAACCGAGGAAATGCCGCTGTTCCTCGGACTCTTCGCCCGCCCGGATGAATATCCGTTCGGACGGGGGACTCCTCGGTTTCGTCGGTTTCTTTTTTTGATTAGCCAAATGAAACACGGATACACTCCAGCAATTTGGCTGAGCCGAGCATCTTCTCCACCGTCTTCGTCGTATCTTTCACGAAGGGCTGCGTGAGGAGGGCGTTCTCCTCTTTGAATTTCCTCTCCTTGCCCAGCATGATCTTCTCGAGGATCTCCGGCGGCTTCTTCTCTTTGCTGAGCTGTTCTTTCCAGATTTCACGCTCCTTCAGGACGACTTCCTGCGGGACATCGCTGGGCCGGAGGTAGGCCGGGTTCATGGCGGCGGAGTGCATCGCTGTGTCGCAGGCTTGTTCTTTGGTTCCGCCTTCAAGCCCGACGATCACGCCGATCTTGCGGTTGCTGTGCACGTAGGTGCCGAGGACCGGCGCGCTCACTTCCCTGGTTTCACCTACCGAGATATTCTCGCCGAGTTCCAGAACGGCTGCGGGGACTTTCTCACTCGCGAAAGCCTCGAAACCAGCCTTCCCTTTTTTGAGCAACACATCCGCGAGATCCTGCCCGAATTTCAGGAAAACGTCGGACCTCGCCACGAAGTCCGTTTCGCACCGTATCTGGACGAGGGCGGCTTTCGTATCTGTGCTCGCGATGAAGACAGCTCCCTGTGTCTGGGCGCGCGCGGCTTTCTTCACGGCTTGCGCGATACCCTTCTTGCGGAGGAGTTCGATGGCGAGCTCCTCGTTGCCCTTGGCTTCCTCGAGGGCGTTCTTGGCGTCCAGCACCCCGACACCCGTGCGGGCGCGGAGCTTGGCGACATCGGAAGTGGAGATGGACATGGGCTGGGTGGGGGAAGAGATGGAGATGAGTAGCGGGTAGCGGGTAGCCGGTAGTGAGTAGCTAGGAATTTCCCCAGCTACCAGCTACTGACTACTAGCTACCGTTCTTTTGCGTCGATTCCTGATTCTTCTCCGACTTCGCTTCAGCGAGTTCGTTCTCGATCGTCTGTAAGATCAGTTCAATGGATTTTACCGCGTCATCATTGGCGGGAATGAAGACCTTGAAGTCGTCCGGATCGGCATTGCTGTCGCAGATCCCGTAGACCGGGACGCCGAGCTTCTTGGCTTCCAGGACCGCCACGCGGTCCCGGACTGCGTCCACCACGAACACGGCGTCGGGAAGGCCCTTCATGGAGGAGACGCCCGAGAAGCCGGCATCCAGTTTCGTGAGCTCTTTGCGGAGTCCCACCTGCTCTTTCTTCGTGTACTTCTCCACCTCGCCGGTGCGGAAGGACTGCTGCAGATCCAGGTAGTAGCGGATGCGGTTCTTGATGGTCGTCCAGTTCGTGAGGAGCCCCGGGACCCACTTCTTCGTGACCACCGGCTGGCCGAGCGCCGTGCTGACTTTTTCGATGGCAGCGAGGCTCTGGAGCTTCGTGGAGACAAAGAGGATGGTCTTGCCGGATTTCTGCAGGGCCTTGAGCTCACCGCAGGCTTTCTCGAGGGCTTCATGCGTCTTTTCCAGGTCGAAAATGTGGATGCCTTTGCGGACGCCGAAGAGCGCGGGCTTCATCTTCGGATTCCACTTCTCTTTCCGGTGGCCGAAGTGGCAGGCGGAGGCGAGGAGGTCTTTGAGGGAGGGGATGGGCATGGGGCTGGATGAAAATTGTTAAATTGTTAAATTGTTAAATTGCTGCAGGCAACAACCGGCGATTTCGCTTGCGCAACAATTTAGCAATTTAGCCATTGAACTACTGAAGAAATAAAAGTGAAGGAAAAAATCTGTGGTGGTAATCCTTAGTTCATACCTTCGACGTCTTCTCGCGCGTGTGCGGAGGATTCCGGCGGGGCAGGGCCACCCTTCGATTCGGTCGCCCCTTCGGGGCTCCCTCACTCAGGGTGACCGCGCTCTGCGCGGTCAGGACCGCGGCGATCGGTCGAAAGCGGATTGCCCCTTACGGAGCCCAGATCTTATACACTTTTTTGCCGGCCAAAGCAAATTATCCAGCCGGGCCGAGGTGCTGTATGGGTCGCTGGTGTAATTGACATGTAGTGAACGATCCAATTTAATAACCCGCTGATCTTTGGAATCATTCTGGTAGGGAGCCACCTGATTCTTCGTGCTCTGGTTTACCTGAGAGAGGAGTCGGATTCCTCTCCCTATCTCTAAAATGGAGGTCTAAAAAGTCGTGGCCAAGAAACGGGGGTTTGAGTGGAAGGACAAGGCGATTCCGCACGTTCTTACTGTGGAATCCCGTGAAAGTGGGACGCGACTGCGTTTCAGGGTCGTCAAAGATGGGGGAGTCCAGGATCTGCCTCCCATTAATCTGCCTGAACCGGTCCAAGACGTTACCATCCATTGGACTGGTAAGTTCGTTCCGGTTACGTCGGCGACCAGCGAAACGTTCCTGTATGTCCAGGGTCGGGTGCTGCTCCAGCTCCCGACAGGATGCGTTTACTGGAGCGTGAACCACTGGGTCGGGATGGATGACAAGAAGTATTCGATCGATTCCTGGTGCTTCATGCCCGGCATGTGTGTCCGCGACGGACACTTGGTTCGGATCTGACCTCCTGAAAGAAAGGGGAGGGGAATACACGGGGAGTGGGCTCAATGCGAGTCGGCTCCCCGTGGATTTATGTTGTAAACAGCCGTTGACAAAGAATACTGCAATAGGACAATAACTTCCCAGATTTGGATTTCTTTCGGATGTTCCGAAAGACAAATCTGGATGCCCTTTGAAAACACGGGCAGTCAGAAATTTTTTACGAGGCAAATGAAAGGAAGCCTCCGGTAAATTTTGGCGTTTTGTTTAGAACCATACTCAAGCAAGAAGTGAGGAACGAGCCATGAGTGACGCTGCACAGGGCCAGGCAATCGCCCGGCCCCCCGCTCTGCTGATCCCGAGCAGGAAGCTCTGCTTCCCCGGGGTCCCGGACCGCATTCCGTACGAAGGTCCGGACAGCAAAAACCTTCTCGCCTTCCGCATCTACAATTCGATGATGCAAGTCGGCGAGAAAACGATGACGCAGCACCTGAAGTTCGCGGTGTGCTACTGGCATACCATGAGAGGGACGGGGCAGGACCCCTTCGGCCCGGGAACGATGATCCGGCCGTGGGAGAATGCCGATGCCGACCCGCTCGAGAACGCCAAGAACCGCGTCCGTGCGTTCTTCACCATTCTCGAGATCTTGGGTGTTCCGTACTTTACCGCCCATGATCGTGATCTGGCCCCGGAGGGCAAGACGCTCGCCGAGACCAACGCCAACTTGGATGCCATCATCGCCGTCGTCAAGGAAGAGATGGCGCGGACGGGAATCAAGTGCCTGTGGTTCACGGCGAACCTCTTCTCGAACCCCCGGTACATGCACGGCGCTGGCACGAGCTGTAACGCCGATGCCTTCGCCTACGCTGCGGCGCAGGTGAAGAAGGCACTGGAGATCGCCAAGGAACTCGGTGCCGCTGGCTACGTGTTCTGGGGCGGCCGCGAAGGCTACCAGACCTGGTGGAATACCGACATGAAGCGTGAGCTGGATCATCTCGGTCGGTTCATGCGCATGGCGGTGGACTATGCCAAGAAGATCGGCTTTACCGGGCAGTTTTATTTCGAACCGAAGCCCTGTGAGCCGACCAAGCACCAGTACGATTTCGACGCGGCGGCTTGCATTAACTTCCTCCGCGCCTACGGCTTGACCGACCATGTGAAGCTCAACATCGAGACCAACCACGCCACCTTGGCCGGCCACGCCGTCGAGCACGAGCTCGACTACGCCGGCTTCCAGGGGTTCTTGGGCTCGGTGGACGCCAATACCGGTGATGAGCTGCTTGGTTGGGATACCGACCAGTTCCCGACCAACGTGTACCTGACGACGAAGATCATGCTGATCTTTCTCAAGTACGGCGGCTTTGTCGCTGGCGGCGTGAACTTCGATGCCAAGGTGCGGCGTGAGAGCTTCGAACCGGTTGACCTCTTCTATGCCCACATCGGTGGCATGGATACTTTCGCCAAGGGGCTGCTGAACGCGGTTGCGATCCGCTCCGATGGCGTGCTGGCGCAAATGGTCGGCGAGCGTTACCGCTCTTGGGACAGTCGCATCGGCGCTGACATCGAGGCAGGCGAGTACGACTTCGTGACGCTTGAACGGTACATGCTGGCCAAGGGCGAGATCACGTCCAACGAGAGTGGACGGCAAGAGCTGTTCGAGAACGTGATCAACCGTTACATCTTCTAAGCCGGTCTTCGAACCGGTAACAGAAGACAAGAAATCTGACTGCTCAACATCAACGGGCAAAGGGCCGACGGGGTAACACCCGTCGGCTTCTGCTGATTAAATTTTCAATCTTCCGACGATCTTTTCGACCGATACCCTCTCCTGCTTCAAGCTGTCCCTGTCCCTGATCGTCACCGTGTCCTTCGCTCCCTGTTTCTCGTCCTCGCCGATGGTTCCGAAGTCCACGGTGATGCATTTCGGCGTGCCGATTTCGTCCTGACGCCGATAGCGTTTGCCGATACTGCCCGTGACATCGAAATCCACCACAAGGTCCGTTTCCTGTACAACTTTCTTGTACAGCTCTTGTGCCTTGTTTATGAGGTTTTCTTTCTTGCTGAGTGGGAGGATTGCGATATCGATCGGCGCGATTTCCGGCTTGAGTTTCATCACCACACGTGTCTCGCCGTTTTCCAGTTTCTCCTCGGTGTAAGCATCGAGCAGTGCCGCCAGCATTATCCGGTCACTCCCGTAGGACGGTTCCATTACGTGAGGGATCAATTTGTGTTTGGGATCGTCCGGGTCCGTATAAGACATTTCCTGGCCGCTGAATTTTTCATGTTGTTTGAGATCGAAGTCCGTCCGGTAGGCGACTGCGCCGCAAAGTTCGCCCCAGCCGAAGGGGAACTGGTACTCGATGTCCGTTGTTCCCTTGGAATAGTGCGAGAGCTCGTCTTTCTCATGGTCCCTGAAGCGCAGATTCTTGGGATCGATGCCGATGATTTCGGTCAAAAATGACCAGCCGAGTTTCTTCCATTCTTCATACAGTTTTTTCCAGTCGGTCTTTTCCGGATCGAAGAAATACTCGATCTCCATTTGTTCGAATTCTCGTGTGCGGAAGGTGAAGTTCCCCGGCGTGATTTCGTTGCGGAAAGCCTTGCCGATCTGTCCGACCCCGAACGGCAAACGCATGCGCATGGTGTCCACGATGCTCTTGAAATTCACGAAAATCCCTTGGGCTGTTTCCGGCCTCAGATACACGAGTGCGGCCTCGTCTTCAATGACGCCTTGGTGTGTTTTGAACATCATGTTGAACTTCTTCGCTTCGGTCCAATTCTTCGTTCCACATGTTGGACAAGCGATCTTCTCGGCTAGGAGCATCTTCTGCACCTGATCCAGCTTGAGGATTGCAGCTGCCTCCACACCGATCCTGGGCTCCAGGAGTTTGTCCCCCCGGAATCTTCCGTGGCAATTTCGGCATTCGACAAGCGGATCAGCAAAGTTCGTAACGTGACCGCTTGCCTCCCAAACTTTCTGGTTCATCAATATCGAGGCATCTAGTCCGACCATATCCAGCCGTTTATGAACGAATGTTTTCCACCACTGCTGCTTGATCCGGTTTTTCATCTCGGCACCTAGCGGACCTAAGTCCCACGTATTCGCGAGGCCTCCGTAGATCTCCGATCCGGGGAAGATGAAACCCCGGCGCTTGCAGAGGGAAACCAGTGAATCGAGCGAGGGAGCGGGCACGGGGGAGGGGGGAAGAACGAGTCGTTTGTTGTGGAGTCTTAAGGAGTCCGATTGTTGTATTGCTACATTGCTACAATGTTTCATTGTTTGCACGCAACAACCGTGCGTTTCGCTTGCGAACAATGCAGCAATGAAACAATGTAACAATGTAAACAGGTTGCTTCCTTCAACAAAAACCCCCGCTCTCTCCTCCTTAAGTGGAGATGAGAGCGGGCGGTCTGCCCCTTTTGCTCCAACGTCACTAGGTGCCCTCCATGGCCTTTCGGTAGGGCTGATACAGAGAAGAGCTCTCGGCGGCAGCAAAATTTCGCGCTTTCGACCGCAGCACATCCCAAGTCATCGGGCTGAGGATGGCATGCAGGAGAGCCTCTTTTTCGAGGCCACCGGCACCTTTTGTGAGGACTGCGCTGTAGTCGCGTTTGGCGATAGGCGGAACAAGTTTTCGCCTCCTCATCAGGGCCGCCAGAATGTTGCGGAGATCCTGGAAAGGTTCCGGCGGCATTACGACGACACTGTCGAGAAGCTGTGTCAGCGAGGCGCAAGGGCCTTCCTCAAGTTTGTCGCCGCCAACGTAACGTTGAACGGCACTTACCAGAATACTGGCACCCCAGATCACGGGGTCGTTCGTTTTCACGGCAGGCTCTCCTAAATGTTGGTGACAGGGAACAAGGGGACTCGGCAACGACGACAAGCGTGTTGCTATAGATAGCATTACAACAAAATAACTCGAAAGCAAGTTTTGAGTTCGTAACCGCTCACTACCCCCCCAGTTTTTCAGGCCGGACATTCCTGTCCGGCACAAGCCAGGCATTCTTGCCTGGCTTGCAATTTGCGAACGGTTTTCTGGTCGGGCAAAAGCCCGACCAGTGCCAGGCGGGAACGCTTGGCCTGGTTTTATGTGGGTAGTGAGCGGTTAATTGAGTTCTGTGAGTCGGAGGGACGTTTTCAACAAGCCAAAAACATGATACAATAATCGGATTATATCCACGGCAATGCAGCTTCTCCTGATCGTCGGCTCGGTCCTCGCTGCCCTGATCCTCATCCGGATCTGGACGGGAGCGCTCAACGTGGGCGCGGTGGAGGACGAGTCGCTCGCGAGCATCGAGCGGCGGCATCCTTTCCTGCCGCATCTCGGGACGATCCTCGTCTCGCTCATCATCGCGGGGGGACTCTTCCTCCTGTCGCTCAAGTTCGGGAAGGCCACGTCCATCCGGTCCCTCACAGAGTCCAGGGCGGTCGTGCGAACGCTCATCGTGTTCGCGCTCATCGCTGCGTTCGGGCTCTTCGACCAGTGGCGGTGGCACGGACCAAAAGACCGGTACAAGTATTTCTACGCCTTCGTGCTCGGGACACTCGTCACGTGGGTATTGATCGCGTTCAAGCGCGCGCTCTTCGAGACGGGCATCCAGCAGGATCCCTTCCTCGTCGCACTCGGGATCACCTGCATCGTCATCGGATGGAGGTTCCTCTTCGGTCCGTGGAGTGCTTCCATCAAGGCGACGGTTCTCGGGACATTCATCCTCTGGGTGACGTACGCGATTCTCCGGTTCGAGACGCGGGAGGAGCTCATCGCCACGGGGCTCGCCGCGCTGGTCGCGATTATTCCCGTGCTCATCTGGTGCGCGCTCTTTCTCTCGTACCACCGCCAGCGGCTGAGCGTGGTGATCCTCGCGTTCTTCGCGGGCATGCTCTCCACGGCGCCCATCCTCTTCTACAGCGAGCTCACGAGGCGGGCGATGGAGCTCAATTTCTTCTTCTTCAAGATCGTCCCGTTGAGTTACGGGCTCACCTCGCGGCAGTTCGTCGCGGAGAGCGTGCTGCGCGGATCATCGCCGATCAATTCCATCGTGCTCACCACGCTCGTCACGTACCTCCTCGTCGGCGTCATCGAGGAACTGTCCAAGTACTGGGTCCTCCGGTACTCGGGCCGCGAGTTCTTCCGTTCCATTGACGACACGCTGCAGCTTGCCATCATCGTGGCGATCGGCTTCGCGTTCGCCGAGAATCTCGTGAATCCGACGTATTTCGTCGGCTTCGTCCGGGAGTACCTGATCCGGCCGCCGACACCGGAGTGGGGACCCTTCCTCGGCGGAGTTGCAGGACGCTCCATCCTGACGGTGATGGTGCACGTCCTCTCCACGGGTGTGCTGGGCTACTTCTTCGGCCTTGCGTTCTTCGCTTCGCCTCTCATGCGTGAACAGTTCACCCACGGAAAAGTGCATCCGATCTTCGCTGCTCTCCACCGGATGCTCAGTCTTCGCACGGAGGCGATCTACGCACGCACGCAGATCATGATCGGCGTCGTCTCTGCGATTCTGCTCCATGGACTCTTCAATTTCATCGTGACGCTTCCGGATGTCCTGCCCGGGAACCCGGCAACCCTCGGAGCCCTGCTACAATCACCGGCTTCGTCATTCCTGCACAACATCTCCCTCCTGCTCGTTCCCTCGGTACTCTACGTCGTCGGGGGGTTGTGGCTCCTCATGGCGCTCTTCGAGCGTAAGGAGGATATGAAGGAATTCGGCGCCGTCGTCGAGACTCAAACATTTGTCTCGGACTAGGGAGACGGGTACCATACGGCAACATTTCCCGTCTTCATCCGTATGGATCTCCGCAAACGTTTTCTCGCCCTCTCCTTCGGCGTGCTCCTGCTCCTCCCGCTCGGAGCGTTCGCGCGCCCGGTCACCGATATCGTGGATGCCTCCCAGGGGACGGTCTCGCGCGCGAATTTCCTGTCGTGGACGTTCGAGGCGCTGGGGATTTCCAAGGGGCCGCAGGATTGCACGCTCCCGTACACGCGAAGCCCGCGCGGACTCCGTGCGACCCTCTGTGCCGCCCAGACGTACGGGATACTGGAGGTCTTCGGCACGGGGAAAGGGTATGTTCTGGGGAAATCCGTCACGCGGGGCGAGGCGCTCATCGCCGTCACCCTCCTCCTCGACAAGAAGGAAACGGCGGATATCGGGAGTTTCAAGGATGTGAAGACGGACAGCGAGAAACAGGCGGTGATGAACGCCGTGGCGCTCAAATGGATGGTGCCCGTCCGTTCGGTGCTCTTCGGGATCGCGCGGCCGCTCACGGGAACGGAAGCGCTCTCGCTCCTTCAGGCGATCTCCGGGCGGTTGCCGTCCAGAGTCCAGGAGATCACGATCACGATTCCGGGGTCCTCTGCGACGGAGACGCTCCCCAAGCAGGAACTCCTCAATGCCGTGTGGCAGCTCATCAACCGCGACTACCTGCATAGTGACAAGATCGGCGAGGACGAGGCGGCCTATAGAGCCATCGAGGGGATGGTGGATTCGCTCAAAGACCCGTACTCCACGTTCTTCCGCCCGGTGACGGCGAGTGACTTCCAGTCGCAGATCAAGGGAGAGATCAGCGGCATCGGCGCGCAGATCGAGGAACGCAACGGCGTGATCATCGTCGTCGCGCCGCTCCCGGGGTCTCCGGCGGAGCGCGCGGGCATCACGGCGGGCGATGAGCTCCTGGAGGCCAACGGCACGGTGCTCACGGGGCTCGGTTCCGAGAAGGCCGTCACCTACATTCGCGGCGAGCGCGGAACGTACGTGGAGCTGAAGATCCGGCGGTCGGGAGTGGAGCTTACGGTCACGGTGCAGCGGGATGTCATCTCCATTCCGGAGATTCAGGTGAAGTGGCAGGGTGATATTGCCGTCGTGCAGCTCGTCCAGTTCGGCGAGACGACGGAGCGCCAGATCCGTTCGGTGTTCGTGGATATCGCGAAGAAGAATCCGCGGGGGATCATCCTGGATCTTCGGAACAACGGCGGCGGGCTCTTGAACGCGGCGGACGTGGTGGTGAGCAATTTCCTGCCGCAGGGGAGCATCGTGGCGAAAGTCCAGAGCAGGTCGGAGACCACCGAGGAGAAGACCGGGAGCGCGCCGACGATCGATCCGAATACGAAGCTCGTCGTGCTCGTGAACAGGGGGTCCGCGAGCGCAGCGGAGATCGTCGCGGGAGCGCTGCAAGATCATCAACGCGCCACGATCGTGGGGGCTCAGTCTTTCGGGAAAGGCACGGTGCAGGAGGTCATCGGCTTCCGCACGGGTGAAGCGCTGAAGATCACCATCGCGGAGTGGCTGACACCGCTCGGCCGCAAGCTGGAGGGGATCGGCGTGAAACCGGATATCGTGGTCGAGTCGGCGGATCGTGACGAGCAGCTGCAACGGGCGCTGGATATCCTGCGATAAAATAAGGCAAAAGGGCAAAAGGGCAAGAAGGCAAAATAATATGCCGATCTGAACCTTACTGCCTTTTGCTTTTTTGCCCTCTTGCCTTATGAAGTTGATTCTCGCCTCTGCAAGTCCACAGCGAAGAAACCTGCTCAAAGGTCTCGGTCTTGACTTCGAGGTCGTGCCGAGCGGGATCGAGGAAGATGATCATCCCGAGAATGACCCGGCGCTTCGCGCTGCCGATTTAGCCCGGCTCAAAGCCTTGGACATTTCAAAAAAGAACCGGGGAACGTTTGTCATTGGCTGCGACACTTTGGTCGTAGCTGCGGATGGAACCCTTCTCGAAAAAGCCGACTCGGCCGGTGAGGCGCGCAAAATGCTGGTTTTGCAGAGTGGGCGGACATCGCTGGTACATTCAGCTCTTTGCGTCGTTGATTTTAGCGGAGGGTTGCACGAAGGAATTTCGACTTCCAAAGTTTCTTTCAAGAAATTATCGGAAAAAGAAATCGACTGGTGGATTGATTCCGGCCAGTGGCGGGACCGCTCGGGTGCTTTCCAGATCGACGGACAGGGCCAGCTGATGATCTCGAAAATCGAAGGGGATTACACGGGAATCGTGGGGCTGCCGGTTTTTCTCCTTGGACAGTTGCTGGCTGATGCGGGATATCTTCCTACATCCGCTCCTACACCCGCAGCAGCGACCCCGGGTCGCTGACCGGGACGCCGCGCCCGCCTGAACGATTCATTCGGGCAGGTCCCGGCTGCGGGAAGCAATGATCTATTCACTTCCTACATGTTTGAGTAAAACTGCGTCTTCCGGTTCTGCACGCGGTACTCCTCGCGCTTGAGCGCGCGGAATCGCTGGAGACGCCTGGTGCGCTTCTTCTTGTGCGTCCTGCGTTCCCTCAGGAGCTTGATGAAGCGAGCCTCCTGCACCTGCTTCTTGAAGCGGCTCTGCAGCCGGTCGTTGGATTCGTCGCCTTTCTTGATCGCGTACACGGCCATAAGCTGGCTTAGGGTAAGGGAGAGACGGGGGCAGTGCAAGGAGAAATGGAGAGAGGTGTTAGCTTTTAGGTTCTAGGTTTTAGGGTGGAAGCATTTCCTAAAACCTAACACCTAACACCTAAAACCTATTCTCCTCTATCGTTTTCCCAGAATATCCGGCCACGGTATGAGCGGGGAAACACCTGGGTTCTCCCGCTCAGCAGTGAGAGATTCGATGATGCGTTTGGCGAGCTGGACATTTGTGACGAGCGGGATGCTGCGGTCGATGGCGGACCGGCGGATGAAGTACCCGTCGGTCTTTTCCGCCGAAGACGTGTGCTGCGGGATGTTGATGACGAAGTCGACTCTCCTGTTCTCGAGGTACTCCTTGATGTTCGGGTTCCTCGGCTCGGAAACCTTGTGGAGGCGGACGCTCGGGATGGAGCGGGAGGAGAGGAATTCGTGGGTCCGGTGGGTGGCGAAGAAGGCAAAACCGAGTTTCTGAAGCTCCTCGATGGCCGGGAGCATCTCGATTTTGTCCTCCAGTTTCCCGATGGTGAGGAGGATGTTCTTGCGCGGGGCGTGGAAGCCGATGGCCTTGAGCGCGAGGAGGAGCGCCTGTTCGAGAGTGAAACCGAAGCAGGCCACTTCGCCCGTGGATGCCATCTCGACGCCCAGTCGCGGGTCTGCGCCCTTGAGCCGCGTGAAGCTGAATTGCGCCGCTTTCACGCCCACGTGGTCGAGGTCGAGGGTCTGGTAGCGGATTCCCTCCGGAGCGCGTCCGAGGAGCGCCTTGGTCGCGAGTTGGGCGAAGTTCACGCCCGTCACCTTGCTGGCGAAGGGGAAGGATCGGCTGGCGCGGAGATTGCACTCGATGACTTTGAGTCTGTTGTTCTTCGCGATGAACTGGATGTTGAAGGGGCCGGAGATCCGGAGGTTCTTCGCGATGTTCTTCGCGATGACCTTCATCCGCCGGAACGTCTCGATGTTCACGCGCTGCGGCGGGAGCACCATCGTCGAGTCTCCCGAGTGGACGCCGGCGTTCTCGATGTGCTCTCCGATGGCGTAGAGGAGGAGGTTCCCGCCCTGCGCGACGCCGTCGAAATCGATCTCCTTGGCATTCACTTCGAATTTGGAGATCACCACCGGCGCTTCCTTGGAGACGTTTGTCGCGGCGTCGATGTACTCCTTGAGGTCCTCCTCGTTATGGACGACGGTCATGGCGGCGCCGGAGAGGACGTAGCTTGGACGGACGATGACGGGAAACCCCGCCGTCCGGGCGAACTGCTTGGCGGAGGCGAGATCCGCGAATTCCTTCCATTCCGGCTGGTCGATGGAGAGCTCATCGAGCAGGGACCCGAACTTGTGCCTGTCCTCCGCGCGGTCGATGTCGGCGGGCTCCGTGCCCAGGATGTGGACGCCTTCCCGCGCAAGCTTCAGGGCGAGGGAATTGGGAATCTGCCCGCCCATGGAGACAACCACGCCGACAGGGTTGAGGAGGCGGATGATGTCCAGGACGCGTTCCAGCGTGAGTTCCTCGAAGAAGAGCTGGTCGCACTCGTCGTAGTCGGTGGAGACGGTTTCCGGATTGCTGTTGATCATCGTCACTTCGAAGCCCTGCGCCATGAGCTCGCGCACGGCCTGCACGCAGCACCAGTCGAATTCCACCGACGAGCCGATGGAGTACGGGCCGCCGCCGAGGACGATGACGGAATTGGGACTTGGGACTTGGGACTTGGGACTTGGGGATTGCGATTCCTTTGTCCTAAGTCCTAAGTCCTTTGTCCTAAGTCCTATATCCGACTCCGTGCCGTTATAGGTCATAAACAAATAATTGGTCCGTGCCGGAAACTCCCCGGCGAGCGTGTCGATCTGCTTCACGACGGGAACGATGCCGGCAGTCAGCCGCTCGGCGGTGATATCTTCCGCCTTGCTGCCCCGGATGAGCGCGATGGAGCAGTCGGAGAATCCGGCCTGCTTGCAGCGGCGGAGGAGGTTGGCGGTGAGGGTCTGCGCCTTTGTCCGGAACAGTTCGTGGCGGAGGAGCGCGCACTGCTTGATGCGTTCCAGGAACCACCGATCGATGCCCGTGAGGATGCTGATTTCCTCGGTTGTCCACTCGGCGGCCAGACCCTCCGCGATCGCGAACAGGCGCTCCGGACTGGGGTGCTTGAGCTCGTTCCGGAGTTCTTTTCTGGGGAATCTGATCGGGACGGGATACAGTCCCTCGGCGCCGACGTTTAACATGCGCACGGCTTTCTGGAGCGCTTCCTCGAAGGAGCGTCCCAATGCCATCACTTCGCCGACGGACTTCATTTCCGTGGAAATCTCCTCGAGCGCGAAGGGGAATTTCTGGAGATCCCACCGCGGCATTTTCACCGCGACGTAGTCGAGCGATGGCTCGAAGTCCGCGCAGGTGACCTGGGTGATGGAGTTCTTGATTTCGGGGAGCACAGAGCCAAGGGCCAGTTTCGCCGCCACGAAGGCGAGCGGGTAGCCCGTCGCCTTGGACGCGAGGGCGGAAGATCGGCTCAGGCGCGCGTTCACCTCGATCACCCGGTAGGTGCGGTTCTTCGGATGCAGGGCGTACTGGATATTGCACTCGCCGACGATTTTGAGATGACGGATGACCCGGAGGGCGATGGTGCGGAGCGACTGGTAATCCTCGTTGTCCAGCGTCTGGCTCGGCGCCACCACAATCGATTCGCCGGTGTGGATGCCGAGCGGGTCGATGTTCTCCATGTTGCAGACGGTGATGCAGTTGTCGGCGCAGTCGCGCACCACTTCGTACTCCACCTCCTTCCAGCCCGTGAGGTCCTCTTCGATGAGCACCTGCGGGGCTTCCACGAATGCGATCTTCAGGATTTCTTCCGCCCTCTCCTTCGTCGCTGCCCGGCCGCTGCCCTTCCCTCCGAGTGCGAATGCGGCGCGGATCATGACCGGGAGGCCGATCTTCGAGACGGCGTCCCGCGCTTCCGTGAGGTTCGTGCACGCGATGGAGCGGGGAACATGGACGCCGATACCGGAGAGCTCCTGGTTGAAGAGCAGGCGATCCTCCGTCTTGCGGATGGCGTCCACCGACGTTCCCAGAACCCGGATGCCGTACTTTTTCAAGAGTCCCTTCTCCTCGAGCTCCACGCCGCAGTTGAGCGCCGTCTGCCCGCCGAAGCTTAAGGCAATGGCGTCCGGCTTCTCCGCGACGATCACCTGTTCCACGAATTCCGGCTGCACGGGGAGGAAGTAGACGCGGTCAGCGAGCCCCCAGCTGGTCTGGTTCGTGGCGATGTTCGGATTGATGAGGACGACGCGCTTGCCCTCCTCCTTGAATGCCTTGATGGCTTGGCTTCCCGAGTAGTCGAATTCCCCGGCTTCGCCGATCTTCAGCGCGCCGGAACCGAGGAGGAGAATTGTTTTGATGGAATCAGACGAGCTGTGAGCTGTGAGCTGTGAGCTGTGAGCCATGTTTTCCTCGCTCATAGCTGACCGCTCAAAGCTCATAGCTTTCGAAAAACTTCCCCCCCTGTCCGATCCGGACACCGGGGCGCCAGTGGACTCGGCACTCGTCATGTCTGTGCGATGGTAGCGGCACCCGCGGCCAAGGGCAAATCTGAAAATTTATCACAAAAATAGGTACATTTATGTAAAGAGAACCATACAAGACAAAACCTGTTTTTTGTTTTCTACAAGCCTCCAAATAGGTCTTTATTTCTGATATAATGATCAGATTCAAACAAAAATGTATATCCAATTCTTCAAACTCAGGATTTATCCGGCAGCGATTATTTTTACATCGATGATCGGGTCGGTGATGTCACCCGTTTATGCGGCGGACAAACCGCACATTCAAGATTTTGTCGTAACGGCCTACTACTCGCCCCTGCCAGACCAATGTTGCTACTTCCGGGGGAGCTACTCCGAAGATATTGCGTTCAACGGAGAGGGGAAGACGGGGGCGGACGGCACGGCGGTGTACCCGGGCATGGTCGCCGCGCCTCCCACGTATCCTTTCGGCACGGTCATCGAGCTAAAGGGGATCGGCGTCGGCACCGTGCACGATCGCGGGTCGCGCGTGGTGGAGTGGGGCGACGATGTCCATCGGATCGATCTCTGGATGGGGTATGGCGAGGAAGGCCTCGCGCGGGCGCTTGCGTGGGGTGTCCGTTCCGTGCGGGGAACGGTGTATCCCCCGGATGCAGAAGGTGTACCGGCTGAGCGTTTCCCGCTCGAAGCGTTTCCGGCGGATCGCTCCTCTCTCGCGCAGTTGTCCAAGACGGACGAGCTGACACTCCTGACGCTCGCGAAAGCCGGCGACCAGTCGTACGCCGCCCGGTTCCTCCAGACGACCCTCAAACGGGCCGGCTACTTCGATGATGCTGCTACGGGGACATTCGGACCGGCGACGAAGAGTGCGCTCGGGCGGTTCCTCGCAGAGTACGGTTTGCCGGGGGATGGCACAGCGGTCGAGAAACGCACCGCTGCGGCGCTCACGGCTGCTGCGGCAATCACACAGCAGTCCCTCCCCGATGTTCCACAGGATCTGGCGCGCGGGGCAGGGGGGTCCGATGTCCGTCAGGTGCAGAAATTACTCCGGTATCTGGGGTACTACCGCGGACGGACGGACGGCATTTTTGACCGCGACGTGCAGCGTGCCATCCTGTCCTTCCAGTTGGAGAAAGGTGTGGTCAGGCAGGCCATGGACAGCGGAGCAGGACGTATCGGGCCCGCGACGAAAGCGGCGATCCTGAAGGCATGGAAGGTCAAGCAGGCTTCCGCAAGGTCCAGGACGTTGCTTGCGAAGATGCAGGTCGTTGCTTCCGTGGAGAAGGACATCGTGCCTTCCAGAGTGCTTTCGAAGGGGGACAGGGGGGCCCCGGTGACGGCGCTTCAGCGTCTGCTTCGGAGGAACGGGTACTTGAAAGACGGGGATATCACGGGACTCTTCGGCACGAGGACGGAACGCGGGATCATCGCCTACCAGAAGGAGAAGAAGATCGTTTCCTCTGCGCGTGACCGGGGCGCGGGTGTCTTCGGCCCCGCGACACGCCAGGCATTGCTGTCCGATACGGTCAATCTACAAATGCAGCAGATCAGGGAGAAGGGAATGCTTGGCATCTCTGGAGAAGCTTCAAGCGGATAGCTTCAAGCTTCAAGTAGTGCTTGTAGCTTGTAGCTCGAAGCTTGTAGCTCGCCGATTATGCTACAGTGCGCCGCGTGCGTATTCGCATTTCCGTTATCTTCCTGCTCCTCGCCGCACTCCTCCTGAGTGCTCTGCCGCGCTTCACTTTCGCTGCGGAGCAGGCCCTCACGCGCCGCGAAGGATTCCTCCTGATCTGGCGGAGCATCAACCGGCCCGCGGAGAAGGTGTCCGGGAAACCGTTCATGGACGTCGGGCCTTCGGATGAGGGGTATGCGGAAATCGTCTACGCCAAAGCGCGCGGAATCCTCGACGATACCGAGGAGCGTTTTCGGCCGTCCGATCTGCTCAAACCACAGGATGCTCTGCTCTGGCTTTTCCGGACTCGGAGTATCGAGCCCCTGGACGAAGAGGGGGGGAAGAAGATGATGGAACTGGCCGAATCCAAGGATCTCGGGACGCTTGCCGGGAAGTACCGTCTCTCCGTCAATCTGGAAGCGAAGACGATGACCCGCGACGAACTCCTCGCCTTGATGCGCGATCTGGACTCTAAGCTCCTTTCGGAGGAACACGAGGTGAGTCTCTACGCGGAGCAATTCCACGGCGACGGAACCGCGTTCGGCGAGAAGTTCGACATGAACGCTCTCACTGCCGCCCACCGCTCATTCCCCTACAACACGATCGTGCGGGTGACGAACAGCGGGAACGGGAAGAGTGTCGTGGTGCGGATCAACGACCGCGGCCCCTTCGTGCAGGGCCGCGACATGGACTTGAGCCTCGCCGCTTTCACGCAGATCGCCGACCGGTCCAAGGGAAAAATTATGGCGCGGTTTGAGCGGCTGGGAGACGTGAGCGTTGTCCGGCGATGTCGCGATGATCGTTTTCAGCGGCGCATCATCAAGGGGGTAATCCTGGAGCCGGGAATCCCGCATATGTTCCCGCTCGGCGGGACGCTCACACTCTCATCCATTGTTCCTTTTGTCATCCGGGATGTGGTGTACCCGGACGGCGCGAATGCCGGGATGCAGAAGTGGGTGGTGAAGGGGAAGACGTATGAGTTCGTACCGGGGCTGGAAGGGATGTACCGTTTCCTCGTGGGGACAAAGACGGGCAGAGTCCGCGAGATGCGTATGGAGGTAGTGAGCTGTTAGCTTTCAGGTTCTAGGTTTTATGGAGCGAAGCACTTTCTAAAACCTAACACCTAACACCTAAAACCCTAACGACAAAACACCCCTCTTCCTTTCGGAACGAGGGGTGTTTTGATTCCTTTCCATTACTTCATTCTGCCGAGGCTCTTCTGCAGACGCTGGATGACTTTCAGGAGGTTCTTCTGCTTGGCGCCTTTCGCTTTGTCGGCTTGTTTCTGCACGGCGTCAATGCGCTTCTGCAGGGTCTTCGCGCGTCCGAAAGTCGGGGCGGTTGTGGTGGTCGTGGGAGTGGTCACAGCGGGAGTGGTCGTAGGGGTAGTCGTTGTTGTGCTGCGCTTGCCTCCTCCTCCACCTCCTCCTCCACCGGAAGTGGAAGTAGTCCCGGGAACCACTGCGGGAGTGTTCTCGAAGTTCCACCGCGAGTTATTGCCGCTGTCGGTACAGTCCTGGCAGACCTGGTCAATCCCGCGGGAGTTGTAACTGTCCTTGAGCGCGACCTTCGTGAGCGTGAGCGCCGAAGTCGTCGTGAGGGTCCACTGCTTCCCGTCAATGGAAGACTTGAGCGAGAGGAGGACGGTGTTCGTCGTTTGGCCGGCGACGATTGAGGTGCCGTTCATCGTGTACGTGTACCCCGGGTAGAAGTACAGCGTATCGGCGGAACTCACGAGCTTCTGGAAGTTTCGGAACGTCATGGAGCCGGAGAGCGTTTGCGCGGTGCCGTTGAGCGTCATCGTCCCGCCGGTCATCGCGAAGGAGGCCAACGGTTTCACGGTGAGCGATCCTGCGAGCGTGATGGTATTGGCTCCTTTCACCTGGGCGTTCGCGCTGTTTTTGAGTGAGATATTCCCCGTGACCGTCAGGGCCTGTGCCGTGGAAGTTCTGCTCAGGTCCAGGACTCCGCCCGTGATCGTGACGTTCCCGGTGAGCGTGAGGCCGGAACCCGTCAGCTGGACCAGGCGGGAGGCGGAGCCGACGGCGGGGTTGTCGAGACCGAGGCTCGCGATAGTGGCGGTCACCCTGTTGGCGCCGATGAGGATTTCCTGCTGCGCGTTGCCGTCGAAGACGATGGTGCCCGTTGCGGTGAACTGCGGCCTCGAGCTGTTCGTGGAACGGATGGTCAAGCTGCCCGAGAGGACGAAGAGATTCTGGAGGCCGGTGACGATGCCGCCGGATTGCGTGTAGCTGCCGCTGGTCGTGAGCGGATTGACGCCTCCGATGAGGCGCCCGCTCCCGACTTTGATGCCGGAGGTGCTGGCGAAGAGCGTGCCGCTTCCCATCACGAGCGAGCCCGTCCAGCTATTTGCGATTACCAGGCCGCCGACGCGCACTGCGCTCCGGAGGGTGACGGTCGTGCCGCTAAGGTTGAGGACGGCGGTATCGGACATGCCGGGAGGGGCGGAAGCGTTCCCGGCTCCTCGGGGCATCGTTGACCAGTTCGTTGCTTTCTCCCAGCGGTCATTCACGCCTCCGACGTAGTACAGCGTGGCTGCGAATGTTCTGGTGGCATAGCCCCAGAGGAGGAGGGCTGCCGCGAAGAGCAGGAAATAGCGGAGAGTACGAGAGCGGAGAGTACATTCCATGGGGGAAGATGGGGAAGAGTAGAGAAGCGCAACCGGAGACTCTCGGCCGGTTTGCGCCGTATTCAAGAAGGAAGTGTATCTCTATGGCAGAACAAAACAAAAATGCATTTCATTGCATTTTATCTGTATCGTGACGAAATGTTATGCAGGCATTTCGTTGTGCAAGCGGAGATTCCTCGTGACCGCAGAATGGCAAAGGTAAGTGCTCACTGACCCTGTTTTGCTTTTCTCTTCCGTTCCGTCCTCACTCCGCCCTGCGGGGCACCTCTCTCCACTGCGGTGGAGAGAGGAACCCAGGGACAATAACAACCGAAGTCACCCTTCTCCACCGTCGCGGTGGAGAAGGGACGGGGATGAGGACGGTACTGAAATGCGACACAAGGCCAGTGAGCAGTTACTGGCAAAGCGCTGTATTTTGAGCGATTTTTCTGATATAATACACAGATTATTTGCGTATAGTACTTCCACGTGGTCGCGGTTCTCCGAATCCTCTTCTGGCCGCTCCTCCTGCTCGCGATCGAGCTGGTCGCATTCGTGTTCCGTCTCGATGTCTGGGGGGCGTTATGGCGATGGTTCATCTCTAACCCTCTGGAGAGCACGGGGATTCTCCTCCTTGCGTACCTCCTCATCGAGTATGCCATGTACTCCATGCGTTTCGCGTATGCGTACTGCATGGGGAAGCGTCTGGTGTCGATGAAAGTCGTGCTGCCACGGAGCGACAGCAAAATCGATCAGGAGAAACGCACGGAGAAGGATTTCAAGGAGAAGATCGCCGTCATGGAGCAGCTCTTCCGCGCGCTCTACGAAGTGAAGGACCTGACCATCTGGCAGGTGCTCCATTTCTGGATCTTCCGGTACATCACCATCAGCTTTGAGCTGTTCGTCGAGAAGGGGCTGATCGCGTTCTATGTCCTGTCCCCGAAGGGCCTGACATCCGTCATCGAGAAGCAGATTACCTCTTTCTATCCCAACGCCGAGGTGACGCTCGAGAAGACGCCCGAAATCTGGCACAGGGGCATGAAGCTCGTGGGGTACAACATGATCATGAAGAAGAACTACGCCTACCCGCTGCGGTTCTACGATCACATGCAGGACGATCCGTTCAACGACGTCGCGAACGTGCTCAGCAAGCTCGAGCCGGAGGAGACGGCGACCGTGCAGGTGATCATCACGCCGGTGTTCTCCGAGCGCTGGTCGAAGAAAGCGAAGCTCAAGGCGTCCACGAGCTTCAAGGGCAAGAAGGAAACTGTCTTCGACCATATTCCCGGCCTCAAGATCATCGGCACGATCATCGGCATGGTGGGGTCCGGCGATTCAAAGACGTTCGCACCCGGGGCTACGAGCGGCGATGCCTTCATCCGGATGATCCAGCCGGAGGAGGAGCTGTACAAGCGGATGGGGGAGAAGGCGGGTATGAGCGGGTTCCACACGACGGTCCGCATCCTTGCCGCTGCGAAGACATGGAACCGCGCCATAGATATCACGAGCAACATGCAGGTCTCGTTCAACGTTTTCAAGGACATGTACGGCAACTACTTCAAGAACCGCCGGCTGCTCTCCGAATTCATGCCGCTCTGGATCAACCAGTACCTCATCTATCCGCTCTGGCAGAGGCGCATCAACGGCTATGCGCACCGCCGCAACCTCCTCACGGAGAAGGAGCTCGCCACCGTCTACCACTTCCCGGACAGCCGCTACAACACCATCCCGAACATCCAGTGGATCCTGTACAAGGTGCTCCCGCCGCCTCCGAACGCGCCGATCGAAGGCATCATTCTCGGCATCAACCGCCACCGCGCGGTGGAGACGGTCATCCGGTTCCTCGACACGGACCGGACGCGCCACCAGTACATCATCGGGAAATCCGGTTCGGGTAAATCCGCGCTCTTAAACTGGATGGCCCGCCAGGACGTCGCCCGCGGCGAGGGGCTCTGTGTCGTTGACCCCCACGGGGACCTGATCGAGGACGTCCTCGCACACACGCCCAGAGAACGCGCGAAGGATGTGGTGCTCTTCAATCCGGCCGACACGGAACGGCCGATGGGACTCAATCTCCTGGAAGCCAAGACAGCAGAGGAGAAGGACCGCGCCTCGCTCGACGCGATGGAGATCTTCATCAAACTCTTCGGCAACGAGATTTTCGGACCGCGCATCCAGCACTACTTCCGCAACGGCTGCTTAACACTCATGGACGATGAGGAAGAGGGCGCCACGCTCATCGATGTTCCGCGTCTCTTCGTTGACGACGAATTCCAGCGGTATAAGGTCAGCAAGTGCAAGAATTCGGTCGTCCGCAGCTTCTGGGAAAACGAAATGGTGAAGACCGGCGCCCGCGAAAAGGAGGAAATGATTCCGTACTTTTCGGCGAAGTTCGGCCCGTTCGTCACGAACGCGACGATGCGCAATATCATCGGCCAGCCCAAGAGCGCCTTCAATGTCCGGGAGATCATGGACACGGGGAAGGTGCTGTTCGTGAACCTCAGCAAGGGCCGCATCGGCGACGTAAACGCGCAGCTGCTGGGCCTCATCTTCGTGAATAAGGTGAACATGGCCGCACTCTCCCGGGCTGACGTTCCGCAGGATCAGCGCAAGCGCTTCTACCTCTACGTTGACGAGTTCCAGAACTTCATTACCGAGGCGTTCGCGACGATCCTCTCCGAGGCGCGCAAGTACGAGCTCGGGCTCATCATGGCGCACCAGTACATCGGCCAGCTCGTCGGAAAAACCGGTGCCTACGAGCAGGCTTCGACGAAGATGCGCGACGCCGTCTTCGGCAACGTCGGCACGATCATGAGCTTCAAGATCGGCGCGGAGGATGCCGAGTACATGGCCAAGGAAATGGCGCCGGTGCTCTCCGAACAGGACGTCATCGGCATTCCGAACTTCAACTGCTACGTGAAGCTCAACATCAACAACACGACGTCACGCCCGTTCTCGCTCGCGACCATCTACGACGAATCGCAGCGCAACGAAAAACTTGGCGCGCTGGTCAAGGAATACAGCCGGATGAAGTACGGCCGCAAAAAGGCGTTCGTCGATCAGGAGATCGAGGACCGGATCGGGATCACGAAGTCGCAGCCCGACGCTGCGCCGACAGCAAATGGCTGAATGGTTACATGGTTACATGGTTACATGGCTGCATGGTTGGCAGGCAACAGCCGTGCGTTTCGCTTGCGAACCATTTAACCATTTAAGAAACCCCTGATTAACCGACAACATTGCATATCAGCAGCGGCCCTTCGGGCCGCGGCGAATGAAGGATTGTTGTGTTGCCCGTCACGAGAACGCCGCGGCTTGAAAAGCCGCTGCTGTTATGTTGTTGTTTGCGAACAATAGAATTTATCAGAGATTCCTTAACCATTGTCGACAGTAATTCCCTCCACCCGCACCAGCTCCATTTTCGTTCCTTTTTTGCCGATGGTTGCGAGACAGCCGCTCACTTCGCACGGACCCTCTGCGGGCTCGTTCCGCTGTGAGATGTTTGTCCTGAATTTTCGGATGATGGTATCCGCTCTCAGACCGAGAATCGAGTTGGTCGGTCCGCACATGCCTGCGTCCGTGAGGAATCCCGTGCCCTTCGGGAGTGTCTTTCCATCGTTCGTTTGCACGTGCGTATGCGTGCCGACGATGACATCGATCCGGCCGTCGAACGCTTCGGCGATCGCGCGTTTCTCGCTCGTCGCTTCTGCGTGCACGTCAAGGAGGCTGCAGTCGTACTTCTGCTTCCGCGCTTCGGCGAGCATGCGCTCCACGCTGGTGAATGGGTCGTCGCTCGGATGTTTGATGAAGACGCGCCCCATGACGCACAGAAGGAGGAGGGACTTCTTTCCCTTGCGAATAATTCTCCACCCTCTCCCGGCCACGCCGCCTGTCCAGTTTCCCGGCCCGACGATGGGGAGATCGGGACTCTGAAACAGTTCTTCGGCTCCACGGATATCGAGGCTGTGGTCGCCGGATGTGCAGGCATCGACCCTAAGCGCGAGGATTTCCGTGAGTTTCTCGCGGTTGATGCCCGCGCTGTGCACCGCGTTCTCGCAGTTTGCGATCACGAACGTCGGTTTGTAGCGTCGCTTGAGCGAGGGAAAAGCCTTCGCGAGTGCCTGTCTTCCCGGTTTGCCGACGATGTCGCCGAGGAAAAGGACCTTGAACATAATGGTATTGTACCCCTCCAGCGCGGCCATTCTGGCCGCGTTCGCGCCTTGGAAGGGCGCGCTGGAAACATGTATTCATGGAATACTTGTTCAAGCTATTCTTTTTCCATGCATCAGCCCGAGCGCATCAGAATTTTCTGCGAGGAAATCTGGCGATGGTTTTCGCTCCATAGGCGCGTGCTCCCATGGCGCGATTTGAAGGTTACTGATTCCAATATACGAGCCTACAGGATCCTCGTGTCGGAGATCATGCTCCAGCAGACGCAGGTACCGAGAGTCATCGGTATGTACAAAAAATTTATACGGATATTTCCTGATATAAAAGCGCTATCTCAAGCATCGGATTCTGCGGTGATTATTGCGTGGCGTGGAATGGGTTACAACAGTCGTGCGCTGCGTCTTCGTGATGCCGCGCGCACAGTCACCGAAACGTTCGGCGGACATTTCCCCCGTGATATGGAAGCTCTGCGCTTCATGAAAGGTATTGGGCATTACACTGCTGCGGCGATGATGAACTTTGCTTTCGGCATTCCGACTCCATGCGTTGACACGAACATCCGCCGCGTGTTGCACCGCACGTTCATCGGGCCGGAGAATCCGGATGGCAGCTGGAAGAGGAGTGATGGGCAGCTGCTGGAACTTGCGGGGGAAGTGTTGGAGGTGGCACTACGAGGGAAGGAAGGTGACCGAGGGGACCGAAGGAACCGACGTGACCGAGGTATTTCTGGTACTTCGGTCCCTTCGGCAACCTCGGTCACCTCGGGGACTTCAGCTGCGGCCTGGCATTGCGCCCTCATGGATTTCGGCGCGCTGGTGTGTACGAAGAACAATCCGAAATGGGAGTTGTATCCTCCGAAGCTTAAGTCCATTACCAAGGCTTATGGAAAAGCAATAAACCGAACAAAAAAGTTGAACAATGCTGAGCCCGGACGCGTCATCAACGGACGGTTCGTTCCCAACCGCATTATTCGTGGAAGGATTGTGGACTACCTCCGTGATCGCTGGAGCGGGGACGCGCTTTCTGAAATCGGGAAGGCAGTTGCTCCCGACTGGAATCGGGCGGTGCATGAAGCGTGGCTTCGTACCATTCTCGAGAAGCTGAAACGCGATCGGCTCATCGTCAGACGTGGGCGGAGATTTCTGCTGCCGAGCTGATGAGTGTGGAAAAAGCAGGAGCGGGATGCTTCCCGCGGGTGCTTCTGGTACTCTGATCTCATGGTTTCATTCTCCGATCTCAAGAACTCGTTCAAGTTCCAGCGGCAGGCGAAGCAAGTCCAGAAGGAACTCAAGAACATCCATGTGGAAGCCGAGAACCCCGGTATCAGGGTGGTGATTTCCGCGAATCTTGAAGTGGTCTCTATCGAGGTCGGGCCGGAGGTGCCCCCTGAGAAGATCGGCCCGCTCCTCGCCGATGCCCTCAACCGCGCGATCAAGAAGGCACAGGTGGTCTCCGCGGAGCGGATGCAGGGGGTGATGGGGGAGATGGGACTGAGTCCAAAACCTTGAGGAGGTGTTAGGTGTTAGGTGTTAGCTTTTAGGTGTCAGCTTTTGGCAAAAGAAACGTCGAAGAAGTCCCTAACACCTATAACCTAACACCTATAACCTATAACCTATAACCTAACACCTATAACCTAACACCTGATTCCATGCGTCGTCTCCTCCTGATCCTCGTTCTCGCTCTCTGCCTCGCCGGCGCGTGGTTCGTTTTCGCGCTCGGTCCGGCGGATCCGGGGAACTCTAAGCAGGTGCTCTTCCGTGTGGAGAGCGGTGAGTCGCTCGGGGAGATCGCGGCGAAGCTCCAGACGCAGCGGCTTATCCGATCGCCGCTTGCGTTCAGGATTTTCGCCAGAGCCACGGGAGTCGCAAGCAGGCTGAAAGCTGGCGCTTTCGTCCTCCGGCCTTCGCAGTCGGCGTCCGATATTCTGGGAATACTCTTCCTCGGGAAATCGGAGGAGGTGAGCGTCACCGTTCCCGAGGGGTACACGGTTGCCGACATCGACCGTCTCCTCGCTTCGAAGGGGCTGGGAGAGACGGGCGCCATTCTCAATTGTGCACGTCGGTGTGATTTTTCCTCCTTTGATTTTCTGCCGGGCATGAAGGGACTTGCCCTGAGTGAGTCCCGCGGAGCGGGACGAATCGAAGGGTACCTCTTCCCCGAGACGTACTACGTTTCGGTCCTGGAGTATCAGCCCAAGTTCTTCTTGGAGAGGATGCTCGGGACATTCCGGAGGCGGATCGCCGATCCCTATGGGAAGGAGATCGCGGAGAGCAAGCGGGAGCTGAAGAATCTCGTGATCATGGCATCGCTCGTGGAAGCGGAGTCGCGCCACGGGGAGGAGCGGCCGGTCGTCGCCGGTATCCTGTGGAAGAGGCTAGGTTCCAAAGTGCTCCTCGGCGTCGATGCCACAGTCCGGTATGCGCTGGAGAAGCGGACGGAACCGCTCACGCGCACGGATCTCGACCTCGATTCCCCCTACAACACCAGGAAGAACCGCGGTCTCCCTCCCTCGGCAATCGGCAACGCAGGGGAATCGGCCTTCCTCGCCGCCCTCCGGCCGAAAGCGACGAAGTACTGGTACTACCTCCACGACGAAAAGGGAATCGTTCACTATGCGGTGACGAATGAGGAACACAATCGAAATAGAGCCTTGTATTTAAAATGAGCTCGCTGGCACCGATCGCTGAATAGCTTCAAGCGGTGAGCCACAAGCTTCCCGTCCGAACGGACTTCGTCCGGGCGGGCAAGCAGCTTGAAGCTGTCCGCTTGCAGCTTGAAGCTTTCTTATGTGCTCTTACCCTGGAGAAAAATTCTGCTTTCTGGTATAATCTTCTGATGCGTTCCCTCCTCGTTTTCGGCATCACGATCGTGTTCATTGCGAGTGCGTTCGTATCGCCGTCGGAAGCGAATTTCCGCTCACTCGCCGAACGCGCGAAAGCCACGATCGAACAGCGCACGAAGGCCTCACTCCTGGGGCCGGGCATTCCCGATACCGCAGAACTCAAGAAAGCCGCGAAGCTCATGCAGACACTTGCCAAGGATCCGCGGGTCACCGTCCTCGTCGAAGACGCGGCGAAAACCGCGAAGACGCAGGACTATTCTGGCTTATGGGGATCTGCTGCCAGTCTGCTCAAGAAGGCTCTTCCAGCGTCGCAGGGTATCGCGAGTACCGTCACCGAACGGTTGCCAGAGAATACCGGCACGCAAGCAGTTTCGCGTTGGACCGAGCTTGTTTTGGCTGAGAAGGATCCCGTGCTCCATAAGCAACTCGAGCGCATCGACTGGGCCGCGAAGAAAGGCGACGCGCGTCTCTGCAGGGAATTGACACTTGGAGAAGTCATCGATGGCGGGAACGGTCCGTCCACGGGCGATCTCCTCGCCCTCTGCCTCGCCAAAGTGCTCGGAGAGGGTGAGCGCTGCGCGCAAATGAGTGACGCTTCAGCGGCTCTCAGGACTGTCTGCTTAGAAGAGCTGGCCACCGGGCTTAAGTCACTGCCTGGTCTCAGGCTCTTGTGAGTACAATAACCTCTACTCCTCTCCATCTCCTATGAAGAAACATGATCGGAAACTGAAGATCGGCGTCATGGGCTCCGCGAGCGGCCCGCAGGTCCGGGATCCCGTCGCGCGGGAGAAGGCCCGCAAGCTTGGGGCGGAGTGCGCCAGGCGCGGGTACATCCTCATCAACGGCGCATGCCCCGGTCTCCCGAACGACGCGGCCGTCTCCGCGAAGGAGCACGGCGGCCTCACCATCGGGATTTCTCCGGCGTTTTCGGAATACGAGCACACGCACGAGTACCTTTCGCCGGCGGGCCACGACATCATCATCTTCACCGGCTTGGGATTCATGGAGCGGGACATCATCAACATCCGGTCGAGTGATGCCATCGTGATCATCAGCGGGGGCATTGGCACCCTGAACGAGCTTACCATCGCCTACGACGAAGGGCGATCTATCGGGATCATCACGAATTCCGGCGGGATCAGTAACTCTGTCCCGTTCGTCATCGAAGGACTCTGCAAGCGCAAGATCCCGCCGAATATGGTGTTCGACGACGATCCGAAGAAGCTCCTCGACAAGCTGGAGGCAGTCATGCGGGAGTATCCCCTTCCCATCCACGAAGACGGCCGGGTGAGGGACAACCATCTGACACGAGGGTAAGGGATTGATGAGGAGCAGGATGCTTCCCTCGGTCGACAAGAAGGCAAAAAGGCAAAAGGGCAAAAAGGTCAATTCAGAGTTCTACGTTTCTGCCTTTTCTCACCTTTCTGCCTTTTCTGCCTTCATTCCCACAATCCCCAGCCGGACCATCTCCCGAAGGAGCGACTTCGCGGTGGGATTTTCAGGATCGCGAGCGAGGATTTCCCTGAGGTAGCGGAGCGCTTCGGAAGGTTGGTTTGTTTCCAGATACAGGGGCGTGAGCTCAATCCTCGCCTCGATGGAATCCGGCTCGAGCTCCAAAAACCGCTCGAACTGTCCGATGGCTTCCGGAAGACGCTTCTCGCTCGCAAGCAGGAGCGACAGGTTGTAGGTGCCCTCCGCGAACGTCGGGTTGATGGCGATCGCACGTCGGAAGGCCTCCTCGGCTTCGGCATTCTTCCCCTGTTGCCACTTGAGAGAGCCGATGTTGTTCCAGACGGCGGCATACAGCGGGTCCTTCTCCAGCGCCGCCTGGTACTCCGTGAGCGCTTTATCGAATTTCTTCAGGCCCGCAAGCATCGCCCCGCGGCTGAAGTGCGGCTCGGCGTTGGTCGGGTCCGCCTTCCCGGCGAGGGCGAAGTATCTCTCCGCGTCGTCGGTGTTCCCGTTGCGTGCCGCGATTGCACCGAGACCGGTGAAGAGCTTCGAGTTCTGCCCGAAGGGGAGCCCTTCCTCCAGCACGCGCTTCTCCTCGTCCTCGCGCCCCGTATTGCGGTAGATCACGGAGAGGTTCACGCGGGCCGCGGCGGAGGCCGGATAGTACTGCAGTGTGTGTTGAAAGAGTTTCTCGCTCGACGCCCACACGGAGGATTGCACGGTCGCCAGCACGGCGAAGATCACGATCACCGCCGCGGACACGAAGACCGCGATCACCGTCCTCTTCCACCGGACGTCATCGCGCACGGTGGAGGAAATCCACCAGAGGACCCCCGCGCCCGCGAGGAAGAGGAGGCCGAGGGAAGGAAGGTACAGGTAGTGATCGGAAGCGAACTGGATGCCGGTCGCCCTCGCCGAAACCATGCTCGCGTTCCGGTTGAAGTGCAGGAGGGTCGGGGCGAGTGCGATGAGGAAGAATCCGAATCCGAAGGCGATCTCCCGCGTTTTCCTGAGCGAGAGGAGGACGAGAACGATGATGCAGAGGAAGAGGATGGACGAAATCAGGAAGCCCGGTGATGCGAGGGAGATCGCCTCCGTATTGGGGTAGAGGACGGACAGCCCCGTCGGCATGAGGAATTTCCAGAGGTAGAACATGACGCTCTTCGCCGCCATCAGAATTTTCTGTGCGAAGCTCGTGGAAGCGAAAATCGCGGATTTCGGGATGACCCCGATGATCCCGAACACGATGGAGAGAGCGAAGAACGGGGCTATTTCGAGCGCCGTGCGTTTTCCGATGGGCCGGCGATTGCGCCAGTCGATGAGCAGGAGGAGGACGGGGAGTGTGAAGATCGTCACCTTGGAGAGGAGCCCGAGGAGGTAAAAAGCGAGGCTCAGGGCAAAGTTAGCTGCCGATTTAAATCGGCAGCTAACTTTGCCGCTCTCGCGGTACAGGAGGAAGGCGAGGAGCGAGAGGAGGAAGAAGAAGGTCGAGAGAACATCCTTTCGCGCCGTCGCCCATGCGACCACTTCGGTGTTGACGGGATGGACGGCGAAGAGAAGCCCAAGGAACAGCGCGGCCAGACGATTCTTCGTGAGCTTCAGCATGACCCAGGCGACCAGGAGCGCGTTCAGGGTGTGGAGGACGAGATTCGTGAGGTGGTAGGAGAGAGGATTGAGTCCTCCCAGCGCATAGTTCAGGGCGAAGCTCAGGAACGTCAGCGGAGTAAAGAGTTCCGGGTCGAACATCGTGAACATCTGCTTCAGGTGCGTAAGCGACAATCCGCGGATCGCGAGGTTGTGGTAGATCACGTACGGGTCGTCGAGCGAGACGAAGTTATTCGTGAGCGTCCCGCCGTAGACGAGGATCGTCACGAAGAAGAACAGCCCGGCGATCGCGAGCATCCCTTTCCAGGAGGGGAGGCGTGTACCCGCTGCATCAGGTTCCTGCATGCGGAGATTGTAGTACTGAGAAGCTGCTAGCTGTTAGCTTTTAGGTGTTAGGGGATTTCTTCACATTTTTCCTAAAACCTAACAGCTATAACCTAACAGCTCCCTTCGTAATCCATCTGACTGGCACACCGGAGAAGCCGAACGTCTCGCGCAAGCGGTTCTCGAGGAAACGTAGCTCCGATACCCGCACGCGCTTCGGATGCTTCGTGAACAGGACGAACGTCGGAGGCACGTCGCTCGCCTGCGTCACGTGTTTGCTCGTGGCGATCTCCCCGAGCGGCTGGCCGTGTACCGTCTCGAGGAACCAGTCACGGAGCGCCCGCGTGGGGATGCGCCGGGTCAGGCTCAGGCTCACCGATTCGATATCGGAGAAAATCTTGAGGAGTCCCTCGCGCGTTTTCGCGGAGCAGGGGAGGATCCGCGCGAAGCGGCAGAACGAGAGGAGCGCCGCGATCTCCCGGAGCTTCTGTTTGCGATCGTCGCCCTTGAGTCCGTCGATCTTGTTGACGAGGATCAGGAGGCCCTTCCCGCGTTCGATGGCGATGGAAGCAATGCGCTTGTCCTGCTGCGTCAGCGGTTGGAGTGCATCGAGGACGAGGAGCACGATGGAGCTCTGCTCGATGGCCGTGAGCGCGCGGAACATCGAGAATCGCTCGAGCTCCTCGGTCGTCTGGGAGCGTTTCTTGAGCCCCGCGGTGTCCACGAGAATGAAGGTCCGGTCGTGGTAACGGATTTCCGTGTCCACCGCATCCCGCGTCGTCCCGGCGATGGTGGAGACGAGGAGCGGAGACTTCGTTCGCTGCGCAGCGGACATGAGCGCGTTGATGATGGAGCTCTTCCCGACATTCGGCCTTCCGACGATGGCGATCCTTGGAGGGTTGCTGGTTACTGGTTGCTGGTTACTGGTTTCGGAGACAAAACCAAGCGACTGAAGCCGGTTTACTATTGATTTTTCCAGTTCCTCGATGCCAAGACGATGCGCCGCACTGACTGCTACGTATTCTTCGCCGATATTCATTTCCTGGAAATCCGCCAGTACTTCATCGACAGCTGCCGGATTATCGGCCTTCGTGAGAACGGTGATCACCGGGACGTGACGCTTCCTTTTTTTCCTCAAGAGATCTAAGACCCTGCGGTCATCGAGTGTCACGGGCTCCTTCGCGTTCACGGTGAAGAGGATGAGGTCCGCCTGTGTGAGCGCGAGGAGCGACTGCCCGGCGACATCACGCTCGAAATCCTTGTCCCGTGTCGCGCCGATGCCCCCCGTATCGAGGAGCAGATAGCTTATGTCATCGGCATCGATGCGGTGGCTGACGTGGTCGCGCGTGGTCCCCGGAATGGTGCTCACGATCGCTTTCCTCTGTCCGATGAGCCGGTTGAAGAGAGTGGATTTTCCGGTATTGGGACGGCCGATAATGGCAACAACAGGAATTCGTGGCACATTTTTAGTGTATAGTTTCCGCATGGAAAAGGAATACGACCCGAATGCGGTTGAAGCCAAATGGCAGCGTGCCTGGGAAGAGAAAGACGTTTTCAAGGTTGATCTCGAAAAAGCCAGGAAGCCCTGCTACACACATGTGATGTGGCCGTACCCGAGCGGCGACAAGCTCCATGTCGGCCACTGGTACAACTTCGGCCCGGCAGACAGCTTCGCAAGGTATCAGCGGATGCAGGGCTTCGATGTGTTTTCGCCGATGGGCTTCGACGCGTTCGGCCTTCCCGCGGAGAACTACGCGATCAAGACCGGAGTTCCTCCGGCCGAGTCGACAGGGAAGAACGTGAAGACGATGATCAAGCAGCTCAAGCGCATGGGCTGCATGTACGACTGGTCGAAGATGGCAAACAGCAGCAGTCCCGAGTACTACAAGTGGACACAGTGGCTTTTCCTTCAGATGTACAAGCACAACTTGGCTTATAAGAAAGAAGGAAGCGTGAATTACTGTCCCAGCTGCCAGACGGTTCTGGCCAACGAGCAGGTGTGGGAAGGCAAATGCGAGCGATGCGACACGGATGTCGTTCAGAAAGCATTGGAACAGTGGTACTGGCGGATCACCGATTACGCACAGCAGCTGCTCGATGGTCTCAAAGATCTCGACTGGCCGGAGAAGACGAAGCTTATGCAACGCAACTGGATCGGTAAAAGTGAAGGTGCGAACCTGTTCATGAAGGTGAAGGGCATGCCGATATCCTTCGAGGTTTACGATTCCATTCCGCAGACGTTCAATGCCCAGACGTTCGTGATCGTTGCGCCGGAGCATCCGTTAGTCCCGCAGCTTGTAAAAGGTACGAAGAATGAAAAAGACGTCCTGGCATTCGTCGAGAAGATACGGAGGAAGAAAGCGGCGAAGCGGTTCAACTTCGAGGAGGATATCGAGGGCATCGATACCGGACGGGTTGTGGACAATCCCTTCGGCATGGGCGATCTCCCCATCTGGGTTGCGTCGTTTGTGGTTATGGAATACGGGACCGGCATCGTGAGCTGTTCTGCGCACGACGAACGCGATTTTGCCTTCGCGAAGAAGTACGGGATTCCGCTCCGGCCGGTGATGTTCCCGAAGGATCCGAAAGAAGCGAAGAAGGTGAAGGCGCTGGAATACTGTTATACCAAGGATCCGGAAGGCGTTCTTAAGTACCCGGAGGAATTTCGGGGTCGCAAATGGGGCGAGGTGCGTGAGGACATCATCGAGTTCATCGTGAAGAAAGGTTACGGCAAGCGGCAGATCAATTATCGTCTCCGTGACTGGCTCGTTTCGCGCCAGCGCTACGGGGGCGCCCCGATTCCGATTGTCTACGATCCGGAGGGCAAGCCACACCCGATCCCGGAGAAGCATTTGCCGTGGCTGCTTCCGACGGACATCGAATTCAGGCCGACGGGGAAGTCGCCGCTGTTTTACAGCAAAGAACTTCGTGCGAGGACGGAGAAGATATTCGGCAAAGGCTGGATTCCGGAGTTCGACACCATGGATACCTTCGTCTGCAGCAGTTACTACTCATTCATGTATTTGGCGGCGGAGAATGATGGCAAGACCTACCGCCAGCGCGATCTCTCGGCCGGTTCCCCCTGTGATCCTGGACTTGAGAAGAAGTGGATGCCGGTTTCCATGTACATCGGCGGACCGGAGCACGCGACCATGCACCTGATCTATGCGAGATTTGTAACGATGGCGCTCAAGGATTTCGGCTTCGTGACCAATAAAGAGCCGTTCAAAAAATTAGTACACCAAGGATTGATTACCAACAAAGGCGTGAAGATGAGCAAATCGAAAGGGAACGTGGTAAGCCCGGATACCTTCGTCGAGAAGTACGGCTCCGACGTCTTCCGAATGTACCTGATGTTCATGGGTCCCTTCACAGGCGGCGGTGACTGGAGCGATACGGGCATCAAAGGAATCGTCCGGTTCGTTCAGCGCGTATGGCGAATCCTCTCCGATGATAAAAACAAAAAAGTTACTGCGGATAAACCGCATGTGGTAGCGGCGTTGCACAAGACCATCAAGAAAGTTACAGAGGATATCCAGATTCTTCACTTCAACACCGCGATCAGCGCTTTGATGGAGCTTCTCAACCTTCTGGAAAAAGAGGATGCGCTCTCGGTTGATGTTGGAAAAACGTTTTCGCTGCTCCTTGCCCCGCTGGCTCCTCATCTGGCCGAGGAACTCTGGTCGGTTCTCGGCGGCCCATCCTCCGCTAAAGCGCTGGAGGGCAGGAAAGGATTTGTCATCCAGCAATCCTGGCCATCATTCGATCCGAAATTGATCATCGAGGAAATGATGACGATTGTTGTACAGGTGAACGGTAAAGTCCGAGGCGATTTCCGCGTGCCGACTGACGCATCGAAAGACCAGATTATTGCTGAGGCCCAGGCGCTACCGAACGTAAGTAAATTCCTTACCGGGCCGGTGAAGAAGGAGATCTACATCGAGGGGAGGCTTGTGAGTTTGGTGGTGTAGTGGTAACCGCTCACTACTGGCAACAAACGCATTATGTACAGGCTTCTGCATGTCATCTGACCCGAATGAATTCGGGTTTTCTTTCGTTCGTTAACCGGCGATTTAAATCGCCGGTTAACGTGAGCAACTTGCGCGGAATTTAT
>ORJL010179889.1_pt1 | contig 39225 bp, 31 predicted proteins | sample 1779941 | NCBI WGS metagenome assembly ORJL01 (sample SAMEA104232317, study PRJEB22302) | groundwater metagenome | biome: forest; feature: aquifer; material: groundwater | place: USA | collected 2011-08-07 | depth 5.8 m | reverse complement strand
GGGTCGCGGCGGTGCCGGGGGGCGGAGCCGTTACGGTCCTCCCGGAGAGAGGCCGCCGATGGCACAAACTGCACCAGTTCAACCGGCTTCAACGCAGGCTCCGGCATCTGCAGTTGCTCCCGTTGCGGCAGCAGTTCCTGACGCGGCACAGCCTGCGCCATCCAAGCCGGCAGGCGAGCAACGCCCCGAGGCAAAGTAGCGAACCTAAACGCGCACTGCAATCAGGCGCCCGGCATCCGATATTGTGGCGGCCGGTAGCGCGGGGGATAATCTACATGCAGTGCTTGCTGGACTGGAAATACTATGCCCAAGCGCACATACCAACCTAAGAAGCTTAGAAGAAAGAGAAAGCACGGTTTTCTCGCCCGAATTGCCACCAAAGGCGGACGCGGTGTCCTCAAATTGAGGAGGCTCAAGGGCCGCTGGAAGATCTCATCGGTATAGTGGGCAGCGGTCCGCACGCCTTAATCTGTGGATCAGGCATGGCCACCAGGGAACGGCGCGTCACGCGGCGATCCGATTTTGAAAGGCTGACACAAAAAGGCCGCTCATGGGCGAACAGATTGTTGGTCTTGAAGGCACTGCCGAATTCGCTCCCGCTTACCAGGTACGGTTTTTCAGTCAGCAGAGCTATCGGCAACGCCGTATCTCGAAACCGCGTCAAGCGGAGGCTCCGCGAGCTAACCCGAGAACGCCGTGTAAGGTCGGGGTGGGACATCCTCATCGTAGCCCGGGGCCCGATTGCCGAAAGCAAATTCGAAGATATCGACCGCGCTTTAGCGCAACTGCTGAGACAGTCGAAACTGTCTGAAGGTGAGCGTGAAGAGATTGTCACTAAGGCTGATTAGGGCCTACCAGGCGACTTTATCACGGACAACGCCTCCATCCTGCCGGTTCATACCCACGTGTTCTCAATACGGTTACGAAGCAATAGCCAAATTCGGCTTGTTCAAGGGGGGATGGCTTACCGTAAAACGTATCGCCAGGTGCAACCCTTTCTGTACCGGAGGGATCGATCCAGTTCCCTAGAAGGACCATAGGCTAAGAAACGATGCAACAAAAGCGCAAGAAAGCCCCAATAGCTCTGTTCACTCTCCTGGCGGTCTCAGGACTGTTCCTGTTCGTCATTGGATGTACAGGGACGGCTCCAGTTGGCTGGTCCGGGCCACTGATTGATAAACAGACTCTTTACATTGGTGACCAGAAAGGCGAACTACTGGCTCTGAATCTGGAAAATGGCAACCAAAGATGGGCAAAAGAACTCGTTGGGCCTTCGAAAGGAGGCTTCGGGTGCTTTGCGCCTGCCCAAAGCTCTTCGGCAATCTACGGCACTCCCGCGATTTCGGATGGGATCGTCTATTCAGCTTCGTACAATGGCAAGGTTTATGCGTTCGATGCATCGGACGGCGCCCAAAAATGGGTGTACCCACCTGACAAGAAGGCACTGAAGCCCATCGTCAGCGGTCCTGTCGTCGCAAGCGGCATTGTGGCTTTTGGCGATACTGACGGCAAAATATATGGCCTCAGCGCAGCCGACGGAACCGAAAAATGGGTCTTCCCCACTCAAGGCAAGGCGTGGGCAACCCCGGCAACCCAAAACGGCATATTATACGTACCCAGCCTGGATGGGCATGTTTATGCCCTGAAGGCTTCCGATGGTTCACCTGTCTGGACGAGCAACCGAGTAGGGGGAATTGCGGCCAGGCCGGCCCTCAGCGCCACTACTGTCTATGTGGGTTCGCTGGACAACAAGCTATACGCTTTTGACAAAGCCACGGGCAATATGAAATGGGTATTCCCCGGAGGAAACTTCTTCTGGGCCGGGCCGGTCCTGAATGACAGCCTGGTCATAGCTGCCAACACCGAGGGGAAAGTCTATGGTATAAACGCTGAAACGGGCCAGCAAGCATGGGTCTGGGCTTCTCCGGGCCAGACATCCATAAGTTCGACTCCTACCATAGTCAACGGGTTAGTGGCAGTGGGAAGCCTTGATGGCAAGATCAACATTATCGATACCGCTAAGGGACAACCCGTCCGCGATTCGATTGCAACAGGCACCACCGGAGAGACTTCGATCAAGGGGCCTTTGGCTTCGCGGGGGAACACTGTTTACGCTCGAGTGGAAAGCGGCAAGCGGGCTTTCGTAATCGGGTACGATGTCACCACCGGAAGCCAGGTCATGTCGAAGGAACTCATAGCTGCAATCGCTCCGGCGAGCGAAACTCCCGAGAGCACCTCTTTTCTCAATTGGCAGACAATCCTGCTCATATTCGCTTTGATGGTTATTGCTTTCTTACTTGTCAGCAGAAGGTCGGTCAAGCCATGATTCGTGAATCTCCTGTCGAGACTGCCCAGCGGAATCGAGTACAACAATGAGTATTTGGGATACATTGCTGGTCCGCCCCATGATGAACGTGTTGGTCCTGCTGACCAACTATCTCGCCGACAACTTTGGCATCGCCGTTATCGTGCTCACCGTCATTGTGCGCCTGGTAACCCTCCCTCTTACGATGAAACAATTGCACGCCACCAAGGCGATGCAGTCCCTGTCTCCCAAGATTAAACAGCTTCAGAAGACATACGAAAAGGACAAACAGAAGCTTCAAGAGGAAACCATGAAGCTCTATCGCGAGGCAGGGATGAACCCCCTTGGATGCGTCCTTCCAATGATCATCCAGTTTCCCATCTGGATCGCGCTTTACAACTCGATTCTCAAGACCCTTGGGGCTACCCCCGAAGACCTCTTGGGGCTTTCACGCTATCTTTACGGCTGGACCTCGGTACATCAGGCAATCCCGCTGAATGAACAATTTCTGTGGCTCAATCTCTCGGCACCCGACCCCATCTATATACTTCCGGTGCTCGTAGCCCTCAGCATGTGGGTGCAACAGAAGATGACAACCACCGAAGGTACCGATCCAAGCCAGGCACAGATGAACACCATGATGCTCTGGATGATGCCGATAATGTTCGGTTTCCTGACACTGCAATTTCCGGCCGGACTGGCTGTGTACTGGGTCGCCTACAACATTATAGGTATCTTCATGCAATACTTCGTCACTGGCTGGGGCGGACTGGCCACAGTGCCGGGGTTCAAGCAAATGGCCAAACGCCAGCAGCCGCAGCCGGGCTCAAAAGTGCTGCCGGCTACGGTTAAGCAGAGTCCAACCCAGAAGAAGGTAGAAAGTGGACAAAAACTACGTAGAGATAAGCGCAAGGACAGTTGATGAGGCAGTTGAGCAGGCGCTGCAACAGATGGGCGCCTCAAGGGATGAAATAGAAGTCACTGTAATTAGAAAGGGCCGAAGCGGCATACTGGGCCTGGGAACCGAAGAAGCCATGGTGGGCGTACAGCGAATCAAGCCCGCTTCGGGCCACCCCACGCCACTCGACACACAACAGGCCTCCACGGTGGCAGCCGAGATTATCGAAGAGACACTCCGCGTTATGGGACTCTCGGCAACAGTTACTCCATTGCCACCAACATCCGATGAAGAGCCGTTGGCCTTCGATGTCAGGGGCGAAGACCTTGGCCTGCTTATCGGCCGTCGGGGGCAGACTCTCGCTTCCTTTCAATTCATGATACGCCTTATGGTGGCCCACAGGCTTCAGTCCTGGATACCGCTCACTATTGATGTAGAAGGATACAAGAAACGGCGAATGGAATCGCTGCAGGCGCTGGCTCTCAGAATGGCCGAGCAGGTGAAACGTACCCGAAGAAGCCTGACAATGGAGCCGATGCCGGCTGATGAACGTCGCATTGTGCATATCGCGCTGGCAGAAGACCCCGAGGTGGCAACCCAAAGCACTGGGGAAGGCGAAGAACGAAAGATCACTCTCACGCTCAAGAAAAAGTGAGGCGTTAGAGGTAACTTCGTGTTTAAGCCAGTCCAAGCCAAGACCAGTTTTCCTCAGATGGAGCAGGACATCCTGCGCTGGTGGAAAGAGAAGGGCGTGTTCAACCGGAGCGTGGAGCAACGGTCAGGCCACCCGCGCTTCACGATGTACGAGGGGCCGCCTACCGCCAACGGAAACCCAGGCATTCACCATGTCCTCGCCCGTGCCTTCAAAGATGTTATCGGCCGTTACCAGACGATGAAGGGCAATTACGTGCCTCGTAAGGCTGGCTGGGACACTCATGGTCTTCCAGTGGAACTCGAGGTCGAACGGCAACTCGGCTTCAGCCGCAAGTCACAAATAGAAGAATACGGCATCGACAAGTTCAACAAACTCTGCCGAGAAAGCGTTTTCCGCTACCTCAAGGAATGGGAAACCTTGACCGACCGGATTGCCTATTGGACAGACCTGGAACATCCTTATGTCACCCTCGACAACAACTACATTGAGTCATGCTGGTGGATCGTCAAGCAACTTTGGGACAAAGGGCTGATTTACCAGGGGTACAAAGTGACGCCGCACTGCCCACGGTGCGGCACATCGTTAAGCTCGCACGAAGTGGCCTTAGGATATAAAGATAACACCTCCGATCCATCTGTGTACGTCAAGTTCCAGATCGATCCAGGTTCTGTTTCGGTAAATCAGCGGATTGTGGCGCAGCTAACAGACGGGAATACGCCTGCGTACATGCTGGCATGGACGACAACCCCCTGGACCCTCCCGGGTAATACTGCCCTGGCTGTATCGCCAGACATCGAATACGTCATCATTGAAACGGACTCCGTGGATAAGGCCGATAGCTCTGGTCCCAGTATCAGGGAGCGACTCATCCTGGCAGAGCCTCTATTGCATTCAGCGATCAAAGGCGACTACAGGGTCCTGGCGACGCTTCCGGGAAAAGAGTTGTTGGGCATCCGCTATCTTCCTTTGTTCTCACCCACAGAAGCCGGCCTGGACCTGGTCCGCTTTGAGAAGGCTACACCTGGTAGCCTGAACATGGTCGCTGTGCAGTTGCGCACGGGCGAGAAACTGACCCATCCAGTGGTGGGAGAAGCCTTCGTATCTACCGAAGATGGCACCGGGGTGGTGCACATAGCACCCGCTTTTGGTGACGCCGACTTTCAGGCCGGGCAGGAGCACGGCCTGCTCTTCCTTCAGCCGGTGGACTCTCGAGGGGTGATCGGGGATTCACAAGGAAAATGGCCTTTCTCGGGTAAGTTCGTCAAAGACGCGGACCCTCTCATCATCAAGGACCTTAAATCGCGAGGATTGCTGTACCGCAGCGAAAGGGTAAAGCATACCTACCCCTTCTGCTGGCGCTGTGATGCCCCCCTGCTTTACTACGCGAAGAAATCCTGGTATATCAGGACGGCTTCCAGGAAAGACAGGCTCATCGCTGGAAACGAGTCCATAAACTGGCATCCGGAGCACATAAAGCATGGACGCTTCGGCGACTGGCTTGAGAATAACGTTGACTGGGCGTTTTCACGCGAGCGTTACTGGGGAACGCCTCTGAGCATCTGGCACTGCAGGAAGTGCGGTCAACTCGATTGCATCGGATCGGTGGAAGAACTGAAAGCGAAACCCGGCCTCACTGGCATCGAAGAACCGCTCGACCTGCACCGGCCCTACATCGACCGGGCAAACTTCAACTGTCAGTGTGGCGGGACAATGCAGCGCATCCAGGACGTTATCGATTGCTGGTTCGATTCGGGTGCCATGCCCGTAGCCCAGTGGCACTATCCCTTCGAAAACACAGAAACGTTCCAGTCCTCCTTCCCGGCGGACTACATATGCGAAGGCGTGGACCAGACCCGTGGTTGGTTCTATAGTCTGCACGCCATATCCACGCTTCTTTTCGACCAGCCCAGTTTCAGGAATGTGATCTGCCTGGGACATGTACTTGACGCTCGCGGCGAGAAGATGAGCAAGACCAGGGGCAACGTGATTAGACCCTTCGACATGCTGGACAAGTACAGCGCCGACGCATTGCGATGGTACCTCTTCACCTCATCTCCGGCTGGCAATGTGAGGCGCTTTTCGGAGGCAGGGCTGGCCGAAGGTCTGCGCAAGTTCCTGCTCACTCTCTGGAATACATACTCATTCTTTGTAACCTATGCGAATATCGACAAATTCAATCCCTGTACAACCCCGCCCCCGGCCCTCTCATCTGAATTGGACCGCTGGATAATGTCATCCCTGAACCAGTTGGTCCAGGAAGTCGACGATGACCTGAAGGAATACGATCCCACCGGAGCGGGGCGCAAAATCGAGGCGTTCGTAGACGACCTTTCCAATTGGTACGTGAGAAGAAGCCGCCGCCGTTTCTGGAAGAGCGAAAACGACGCTGACAAGCTTTCGGCTCACCACACTCTTTACCGTTGCCTGGTGACAGTAGCCAAGCTGTCGGCCCCATTCGTGCCGTTTATGGCTGAAGAAATATACCGGAACCTCGTGCCCACGGTCGATCCGAAGGCACCCGAAAGCGTACACCTGGCAGATTTCCCGGTTGCCGATGCCTCGCTCATCGACACCGAGCTTTCGAATTCGACTCGGCTGGCCATCAGGTTGTCCAGCCTCGGGCGTGCAGCCCGGGCCAAAGCTGCGTTGAAGGTAAGACAGCCCCTGGACCACGTCCTGGTAAGAGTGGGCTCGGAATTCGAGAGAAGCCTTCTCCTCAAGATTACCGACCAAGTACTCGAAGAGCTGAATGTCAAGCGTCTGGAATCAGTCGAGACGCTTGAACGCGAAGGTTATGTACTTGCGGCGGAAGGCAACTACGGCGCCGCCATTCCCAGGGAAGTTCCGCCGGAGCTTCTGCTCGAAGGCATGGCAAGAGAAATCGTGCACAAGTTGCAGACCATGAGGAAATCCGCCGGGTTCGACATAGCCGATCGCATTGTGACTTACTACAAAGTTGACGATTACCTGGGCCAGGTCATGACCATGTTCGGCGAATACGTTAAGCAGGAAACGCTGTCCCACAAACTCGTTCCAGGCGACCCAGCAGATGGTGCATATTCTGAATCGGACAAACTGGGCGGGCATGAGGTTGTCCTTGGAGTCAAGAAAGGATAGTCAATGCAGTGCCGGTATTGCGGGAGGACCAATGATGAGCAATCCGCTTTCTGCCTGGGATGCGGGTCGGCTCTAGGCAATCAGGCTGAACCAGCAGCAGCACCGGTGCCGGCTCCAGCACCACCACAGGCGGCCCCGGTACTGCCGGTTGCCGCAGTTACAGTCGTCAAATACGCCGGGTTCTGGAAAAGGTTCGTCGCCTCAATAATAGATAACATGTTGCTGTGGGTGGCTTCTTACGCAGTCTTGATGGTAGCCATGTTTGCCACGGTTGGGGCAAACGATATGATTCGCCTGAGCGAGGCCGAAGACCCAGCAGCATTGATGAATGATCCGGTCCTGGGCACGTTTGCCGTCATTGTCCTGGCCTGGATGGTTTTTGTATTCCTGTCAAACTGGTTGTATTCGGCACTCATGGAGAGTTCTGGTCTCCAGGCCACCGTGGGCAAACTGGCGTTGGGAATTGTGGTAACTGACAGTCTTGGAAAACGTATCTCTTTCGGCAGGGCCTCCGCCAGGTTCTGGTCCAAGATTATCTCCGGGCTGATCCTTTTCGCCGGCTATATCATGGCCGGCTTCACCTCCAAGAAACAGGCCCTGCATGACATCATCGTTGACACCCTGGTGGTGGTAAAGACAAAGTAGGTGTGCTGGGGGCCGCAGTCTCTGCGATCGCTGAGAGATGCAGCGGCGCTCTCGGCGTCACTACTGAGGCGGCCCGCTTTCCCCCAGAGTGGCCCGCACGGTTGACTGAGTTGAGCCCCTGTGGAACACGATCTCGACATCCTCCCCCGTCTGATGTGACAAGATAGCCTGACGCAGCGCCGAAACAGTGACCACATCTGCGCCGGAGAACCTGATGATGACATCCCCTGGTTTTAATCCAGCCTTGTCTGCGGGGCTGCCCCTCTGTACAGTGGTAACCAGGACCCCCCTGTCGACAGGCAGGTTGTTCTGTCTGGCAACGGTTGCGTTGACGGTTTGCATGGTTATGCCAAGGAACGGCCTGGTCACGAACCCCTTGTTTATCAGAGATTGTACGATAGGCATGGCGGGTGTTATGGCAAGGGCGAAACCGATGTTCTGCGCCTCACCGGCAATTGCAGTGTTTATTCCCACCACCTCCCCGGCCATGTTGACCAGCGGCCCCCCGCTATTACCCGGGTTGATCGGTGCATCCGTTTGAATCAGGTCGTAGAGGACAGTGCTGTTCTCCTGTATGGATCGCCCAAGGTAGCTTACTATGCCCTTGGTAACCGTCGGGCCGCCTTCGAGCGCCAGAGCGTTGCCAACGGCAATGACCCAATCGCCCACTCTCAGTTTCCTGGAATCACCAAGCTTAGCGGCAGGCAGACCCTGGGCATTTATCTTGACCACGGCAATATCGGTCAGAGGGTCACGCCTGACCTCAGCAGCTTCGAAGGTGCGGCCGTCTCCCAGCGTCACAGTGACCCTGGTTGCATCCTGGACTACGTGGTTGTTCGTGAGCACATACCCGTTGGGGTCTATTATTATCCCGCTGCCGGCGCCTTCTTCCGGGAAGGGCCTGAGAAAAACGTCATAGGCTATGGCCTCGGTCTGGATAGAAACCACGAAGGGCGTTATCCTGGGGACCACGTCGGCTATGTTTGGCAGGGCCATGCCGCTATCCGACGCCGGCGGAGTCCATCCAGGTTGAATCGGGACGGGCGTCGTGAACGGGGCCTGCTCGCGCGTGGGTCCCTCCAGGCTGATATTGCATCCGATCAGTGCCAGCGCCACGAATGACGCAACAAGAGACATCGCAAACTTACGCATGACAGACCTCCTTGAGAAGCCAATCACATTGTAGCACTGGCCGTTCGGGAGACAAAAAGCAGCCGTTCCTATGCCTTTGGAGGGACGAGCGGAGTTTACACCGAGAGCAGCCGAAGGGTCGCGTCCGCCATCGTGAGGGTTGCGGCGAGCCCCGGTCAACTCGGGGCTCGCCGCTCGCTTGTGAAACTAGGGAACTTTCGGTAACTCGGCCAGGGCCTTGTCAAGGCATTCCTGAGGAAATTCGAAGTCCTTCAGTCTTCCTGCCAGGTACTCTTCATAGGCGCCCAGGTCGAAATGTCCATGGCCGCTCAAGGCAAGAACGATAGTCTTGGCCTCGCCGGATTTCTTACACGCCAGCGCTTCGTCGATGACCACTTTGATGGCATGAGAAGGTTCTGGCGCCGGTATGATACCTTCGGTGCGGGCGAACTTGATCGCCGCTTCAAACGTGGCAAGTTGTGCCACGGCCTTGGCTTCGATGAGCCCCAGCCTCTCCAGGTGGGACACTATCGGCGACATCCCGTGGTACCGCAGCCCTCCTGCGTGTATGCCAGGCGGAATGAAGCCATGACCTAATGTGTGCATCTTGGCTATTGGCGCCATTCCTGCCACATCGCCATAATCGTAGGCATAGGGGCCTTTTGTTATGCTGGGACAGGCTTCAGGCTCGACAGCGATCAACCTTATCTTCTTGCCCTTGATCTTGTCAGGAATGAAAGGCAGGATCGCTCCGCCGAAGTTACTGCCGCCACCAACGCATCCAACGATCATGTCCGGGTAGTGACCTGCCATCTCCATTTGCTTCTTGAGTTCTTGTCCGATGACAGTCTGGTGCATCAACACGTGATTGAGCACGGAACCCAGTGCGTAGCTACTGTCTTCCCTGCCCGCCGCCACTTCAACGGCTTCGCTGATGGCGATCCCCAGGCTGCCGGGAGAGTTCGGGTCCTGTTCAAGTATCTTCTTACCGATCTGTGTTTCAGTGCTTGGGCTGGGTGTGACCTGTGCACCCCAGGTCTCCATCATTATGCGCCGGTAGGGCTTCTGCTGGTAGCTGACCTTGACCATGTAGACTTTGCATTCCAGCCCCATAAGCTGGCAGCCAAGGGACAGGGCGCTGCCCCATTGCCCTGCGCCGGTCTCGGTTACCAGCCGCTTGATTCCGGCCTTCTTGTTGTAATATGCCTGAGCAACAGCCGTATTGAGCTTGTGGCTGCCCGCCGGGCTGACGCCTTCATTCTTGTAGAATATCCTGGCCGGCGTTCCCAGCGCCTTCTCCAACCTGAGCGCGCGCACAAGCGGCGTCGGACGCCACGTCTTGTAAATCTCCTGGATCTCTTCGGGTATCTCGATGTACCTTTCCTTGCTGAATTCCTGTTCGTTCAGCGATGACGGGAAAAGGAATGGTGGCAAGATAGTCGGCTCTTTGGTCCCCGGGTGGAGTATCGGTGGTAGTGGCTTCGGAAGGTCGGCCTGCACGTTGTACCAGGAAGTGGGCATCTCTTTGTCCGTGAGCATGAACTTAACCTTTTCCATAGTCCCCCTTTCTTCTCGTCCCTTTTTGTTAGCCAAACCCGCTTTATTATCGGGTACTGCTACCTCAAACTATCAAGGGCTTCCCGCAACTCCTTGACAAAGGCCTCCAGTTTCCCAGTGTTCCGTTCTCCCATTAGCTGGACCAGTTTGCTGCCAACGACTATGCCGTCAGCCTGGCGGGCAGCCTTGATGGCCAGGTCGCCAGAGGAAATGCCGAATCCCACGCATAAGGGTTTGTCCGTCTCACTTCTTACTTTAGAAACGAATTGCTCCAGATGGGCGGGAAGTTCAGACCGCGCACCAGTTACTCCGGTGACCGAAACCAGGTAGATGAAACCACTGGATTTCTCGGCGACCAGTCTAATTCGCTCCCTTGTGCTGGTGGGGGCAAGCAGGTGGATAATGTCGATCGATTCTACGCCTGCCGCTTTCCGCAACTCCGTCCCCTCTTCCGGGGGCAGGTCCGTGACCAGCAATCCATCGATGGACGCACGTGCAGCATCCTTACAGAAACGCGCCAGGCCGTAGTTGAGCACGGGGTTGTAGTAAGTCATAAAGACCAACGAGGCCCTGGTGCTTTTTCCGATAGTGGCTGCAGCTTCCATGCAGAGTACGGGCGTGACGCCATTCTGCAAGGCTGTATGACTCGCCTCCTGAATCGTTGTGCCGTCGGCCATCGGGTCCGAAAAGGGGATGCCCAGTTCGATGATATCACACCCTGCAGAGGCCAATCGAGGCACGATATCCACAGTAGCTTCCATGCTCGGATAGCCCATGGTCACATAGGCCACCAGTGCCTTCCGTCTGCGATCAGCGAACACCGAAGAAATTCGGCTCATCTCGACCTCATCTCAAAACAACTTGGCATGGGCTACGATTTCAAGGTCTTTGTCGCCTCTTCCGGAAAGGTTGACCAAGATGGTCTTTTCCATGTCCATGCTGGCTCCCATGCGGATAGCCTGGATGACAGCGTGGGAAGACTCTAGCGCAGGCATTATGCCTTCTGAGCGAGACAACGCAGTGAAGCCTTCCAGAGCATCCTCGTCTGAAACAGCAATACATTCTACCCTGCCCTGGTCTTTGAGATAACTTAGCTCAGGGCCTACCCCTGGATAGTCCAGCCCAGGCGCTATACTGTGCGCCTCGGCTATCTGACCCTGATCATCCTGCAGGAAATAAGTCTTCACTCCGTGGAACACGCCGATTTTGCCACGGCAAAGAGAAGCTGCCGACTTGCCTCCGGCCTTCCGCCCACCCGCCTCAACCCCGATAAGCCTCACTCCGTCATCATCGAGGAACCGGTAAAACACGCCCATGGCATTGCTGCCACCCCCCACACAGGCAACCACATAATCAGGCAATTTCCCGGTGGCCGAGACCATTTGCTCCCGGGCTTCCTGTCCGATGATCGACTGAAAGTCCCGCACCAACATGGGATATGGATGAGGGCCTATTACCGACCCGAAGATATAGTACGTGTCCCTTACGTTTGTTATCCAATCGCGCATGGCTTCCGTTATTGCGTCTTTCAGAGTGCGGCTGCCAGAGGATACTGGCTTCACCTCTGCGCCAAGGACCTTCATCCGAAAGACGTTGTGTGACTGCCGGCGGATGTCTTCTTCGCCCATATAGATAATGCAGTCCAGGCCGAATTTGGCGCACACCGTGGCCACTGCGACCCCATGCTGGCCGGCGCCAGTCTCTGCGATGATCCTTTTCTTTCCCATTCTTTGTGCCAGCAGTCCCTGGCCAAGAGCATTGTTTATCTTGTGCGCCCCTGTATGGGCAAGGTCTTCCCTTTTGAGAAAGATAGCAGCCCCGCCCGTTTTCTGTGAAAGCCTTGCAGCATGGTACACAGGTGTCGGACGGCCAACCCAATGCTTGCAGATGTACTCAAAATCTCTCCAGAAGCTATCGTCCCGGGCAATCCCGGTGTACGCACTCTCCAACTCGGCAAGTGGCGCCATCAGCGTCTCGGGAACGAAACGGCCACCATGCTGGCCAAAGTGGCCCGACTTATCAGGCAGCGGGAACCTGGCGCTTCTGGTGATCATTTGCTCTCCTGTCTCACTGCTCTAATGAAATCTCGCACCTTTTCGGGGTCTTTCTTCCCGGGTGACGACTCCACTCCACTGCATACGTCTACTCCATAAGGCTGTACCATGGTAATCGCCAGCCACACATTTCCCGGGTGCAAACCACCGCCGATTATGACCGGGCCGTACTGTGCGGAGTCTCTCGCGAGGTCCCAGTTGAACAAGGTGCCGGTACCACCATGCCTCCCTTCGACGTAGCTGTCCAACAAATAAGCGCACACCCTGTAACGCGGCAGCTCTTCCAATGAACGCTGGTCCTTTACCCTGAAGGACTTGACCACTCGTGGGAAGAACTCCTGGCAGTAGCCTGGGTCCTCAGACCCGTGAAGCTGCGCTATGTCCAGGGCACAGGCTGACATGGTCCTCCTTACTTCTTCGACATCCTGGTCCACGAAAACTCCAACCCTGGATATGTAGGGGGGAAGATGCTCTATAATTTCTCTTGCCTGCTCAATCGTTACACGCCGCCTGCTCGGGCCAAAAACAAACCCAATGGCATCGGCTCCGCAGTTCGCTGCGTGCAGGGCATCCTGAAGGTTGGTAATGCCACATATCTTGACCCTGGTCAAGGCGAAACTCGCAGTTTCCGTATTTCGGAAGCAGGGTCGGACGAGGTCACCAATGCCTCCCCGACCAGGATGGCATTTACCCCCGCTTTCTCCAGGACATTGACGTCTTCCCGTGTCCTTATGCCGCTTTCGCTGACTACGATTTTGCCCGCAGGGATCCCCGGGCGCAGCCTCACGGTTGTGTTCAAGTCCACGCTGAAATCGGTCAGATTGCGATTGTTTATCCCTACCACACGGGCTCCACAGGCAACCGCTTTCCGGACCTCGTTCTCATCATGTGTCTCAACCAGAGGCACCATGTTAAGCGACCGGGCGATTTCGATGAGTTCGCGCAAGGCCCCCTCTTCCAGGAGGGCTACTATCAGCAACACTGCATCAGCTTTGTGCATCCGGGCTTCGAAGACCTGGTATGGCGTAAGGATGAAATCCTTGCACAGGACGGGTATGTCTGCGGCGCTCCGAGCATGGTCCAGGTCGGAAAAACTCCCGTGGAAGAACGCGGCCTCCGTCAGTACCGAGAGGGCGGAGGCTCCGCCTGCTTCGTACGCCAGGGCGGTCTTGCCGACGTCAAGTGATTCATTCAGCCAGCCTTTGCTAGGTGAAGCCCGCTTGATCTCGGCTATTACATTGATGCCCGGCTTCCTGATTGCGCCGGCGAAATCCCGCGGCAGTCCAGACTTAAAGGCCAAAGATTGGACTTCCGCCAGCGGCCTTGCTTTGATCCGCTGCAGCAGCGACTCCCTGGTCTTTTCCACTATGCGGTCCAGGATATTTCCTGTAAGCGTCATGAATCGGCCGCCCCCTGTGTGAATCTGGCCAGTTCTGCGAGGACCTTCAACGCCCGGACGCTGTCGATGCTCTCTGCAGCCATGGCTATCCCCTGCTGATAATCAGCGGCAAGACCGACGGTGACCAGCGTTGCTGCGGCATTGAGCAGCACGATATCGCGCCTGGGACCCCTCTCTCCCTTCAGGATTGCCATGGATGTCCTGGCATTGTCTTCCGGCTTGCCACCTTTCAGTCCATTGATGCTGAGGGTGGAAAGACCTAGAGCCACAGGATCGATGTAGGTCGTGGTTATCTGGCCACGATCCAATTGCGTCACCTGAGACGGCCCCAGAGTTGAGATTTCGTCCAGCCCACCGGCGCCGTGGACCACCATCGCCCGGGATGTGCCGAGCCGGGATAGTACCTTTGCCATGAACTCCGTAAGGTCGGAAGAATAGACTCCAATAAGCTGGACAGGCGCGGACGCCGGATTGGTCAGCGGACCCAAGATGTTAAACACCGTTCGGACTCCCATTTCCCTGCGTACCGGGGCAGCATACTTCATTGCTGGATGGAACCGGGGTGCAAAGAGGAACCCTATCCCCACTTCATCTATGCATGCGCCAACGGCCTCAGGCCCCAGGTCCACCCTAACGCCAAGGGCTTCCAGCACGTCTGCACTGCCGCTGGAGCTGGATACGGAGCGATTCCCGTGTTTGGCCACTGCCGCTCCAGCCCCGGCCACCACAAGGGCCACGGTAGTTGAAATATTGAATGTCCCTGCGCCGTCGCCGCCAGTCCCGCAGGTATCTATCAGGGGCGACCTGCTGGACTTGACCTTAACCGAGGCCGCCCGCATTGCCCTGGCGCAACCAGTTACCTCCCCCACTGTCTCACCTTTCATGCGCAGGCCTATTAAAAAGGCGGCGACTTGAGCGGGGGTAGTCTCGCCGCGCATTATTTCGCTGACCGCGGATTCGGCCTCTTGCTCTGTCAGATCTCTTCTTTCTATGAGTTTCGCTATGGTTTCTCTGATCATCTCACTACCATGCCCATTCCCTATCCCGTATGAATCCTACCCTTCCCTTTGCAGAGACGGCTTCTGCCCCCGTTTCGTCTGGAGTTCAGCAACACCAAGAGCGTTCCCCAACACTTCTATCTTCTTCAGAGATTCCCTGTACTCCGTCTCGGGGTCGGAATCTGCCACGATCCCGGCTCCGCCATGCAAATAGGCGATGCCATCTTTCATCAATATCGTCCGTATAGTGATACAGGTATCCATATTGCCTGTGAAACTGAAGTAGCCAACCGCTCCCCCGTAATGGCCTCTGCGCAGCCCTTCCAGTTCGTTTATGATCTCCATTGCCCTGACCTTGGGCGCGCCGGTAAGTGTACCTGCGGGGAAGCAGGCGCGCAACAGGCTGAAGGCGTCCTGCCCCTGTGCTATTTCACCCCGGACAGAGGATACGATGTGAATGACGTGCGAGTATTTCTCTATAGCCATGTACGTTGGCGCGTGGACGGACCCGAACCTGCATGCACGACCCAGGTCATTCCGTCCCAGGTCGACCAGCATGACGTGTTCGGCCCGCTCTTTGGGATCCGCAAGTAGAGACTTCGCAAGTTCAACATCCTCGGCATCGTTAATGCCCCTGGGCCTTGTGCCAGCGATAGGCCTTGTCTCGGCCTTGCCTTCCTCCAGTCTGACGAGCATTTCTGGGGATGAGCCTACAAGCTGGAAGTCCCCCAGGTCCAGGTAGAACATGTATGGCGAAGGGTTCAGCGTGCGCAGCGCCCTGTATACTGCGAACGGTTCGGCATCTGTACGGCGCCGCAGCCTCTGAGATACCACTATCTGAAAAGCATCGCCTGCCGCGATGTATTCCTTTGCCCGGAGCACTGAATCCTTGAATCCCTGGGGACTGAAGTTAGAAACCATCTCACTCTGGGTTTTTCGATTACTATCCGGCGAGGAAGGCGATGAATAGTCGAAGGAAGCATCATACTGGGTGCCTCTGTCGCCATTCTTTCGGCCCGGGCCATCAGATTTCAGAGGTCTTTCTATACTGACAACAACCGCTTCAATGTGTCGCAACGCATCGTCGTAGGAACGGCCTATGTCCGGGCCCACCGGGATATTGCAGACGACCTGCATCTTCTGCTTGACATGGTCGAAGATCACCATAGTGTCAGTAAACATGAAGACACAGTCCGGTATGTGGAGTTCGTCGCGCGCCGCCTCTGGCAGTTTCTCGAAGAAACGGACCATGTCGTAGGACAGGTACCCAACGGCCCCGCCAAAGAATCGCGGTAAGCCGGGAACCTTAACCGACTGGTACTCCCCGAGTAGCTCTTTCACTATTTCGAGGGGGTCCGGTCCATCAGGTAACGGGGCCAGAGCCACATGCTCCCGCTGCCCCCGTCGAGTTATTATGCCCTCTCCATCTCTGGCACGAAACAGGACCGAAGGCTGCGTTCCGATAAATGAGTAGCGGCCTACCTGTTCGCCTTTTTCTACGCTTTCCAGAAGGAAGCATGGGGATTGGACGGAATCGCTCTGCAGCTTTAGAAACACCGAAACGGGGGTTTCCAGATCGGCTGTCATTTCCCGGAACACAGGGACGAGGTTGCCCTGCGTGGCCAGCCGCCCAAAGGTCTTTCTGTCCGGGATGTAAGTTTCGGTCGCCATACACCTTATCTTCTGTTGCCCGTGTCCAAGAAAATAACATGACCTCTCGCCCGAGGGGCGAGAGGTCACTCAAACTCGCGGTGCCACCCTCTTTTGGTGTCGCCACCATCTCTATTGAGGTACGGAGGCATTCCCCTCGATACCCTGGGCTGCGATAACGCTGCCCTTGCGTCAAATCCTACTCAGCCCAATACGGGGCCTTTCTGTTTGCAGCTCCCGGGTCCATTCATTCCTGGCTCCGGCATCGGGCTCACACCTTACCCCGACTCTCTGAGCCTAGCCTCGGAATTACTAGTCCCGTTCAAAGCCTTTGGCTATTCTGAGGACAGTTAATCACACCATTCTCCATATTGTCAACCACGGTCGATCCGCGTGAATCAAGTGAACGAGGTTGCACGGGGCAAATATGTAATGATTATTCTATAAATATCTCATCCGTTTAAGGACTTCTCCACTATATCAAGACTATTATTACCGTGTGCAGGCTTTCTAGAGGATCGAACCGGAGGGACAGGAACCATGGGACGTATGTCAGCGATGATTCTGGCAGGGGGAAAAGGGACTCGGATGGATATGCTTTGCCATGTGAGGGCAAAGCCCGCCCTGCCTTTCGCAGGGTCACACAGAGTAATTGATTTCACGTTGAGCAATTGTCTCAATTCAGGTATTTCCGATGTGGCGGTCATGGTCGACCATCAACGCAAATGTCTCAGGGAATACGTGGGTAAGTCCTCTTTCATGAACTGCTGGAGCGGACTGAAGATAATTGAACCCGGGCAAGGTTCTTATCAGGGCACAGCGGACGCGGTCTTCCAGAACCTGGGGTTGATCCAGGATGTGCGTCCAGAGGCAGTGCTCATTCTTGCTGGAGACCACGTTTACCGCATGGACTACCGCAAGATGCTGGAATATCACGAGAGAATGGGCGCGGACGTCACGGTGGGGGTTGTCGCGGTGCCAATTACTGAAGGACACAGGTTTGGCATCGTCAAGACGGACGGCAACGGCCGCATAATCGAGTTTGAAGAGAAGCCAAGGTTCCCCAACAGCACTCTCGCATCCATGGGCATATATATTTTCAACCGAGACATATTGGTGCAGCGGTTGACCGAGGATGCCTGCCAGCCATCATCGAGTCATGATTTTGGCAAGTCCATCATTCCCAGCATGATCAATAGACTAAAAGTGTTTGCCTATCAGTTCTTCGGTTATTGGCAAGACATAGGTACAATTGAATCCTATTTCACTGCTAACATGGAGTTGATTAACCCTGACCCAGCCCTGTGCCTGAATGGTGAATGGCCAATCATGAGCGGGGATGGATTCACGTTGATTGACGGTGAAACCCAGCCAGGCATCGTTCGTAATAGCAGGATAGGAACTGGCTGCATCATCGAAGGAATCGTAGAGAACTCCGTAGTCTCGCATGGGGTCACTGTGGAGAAACATGCCGTCGTCAAGAACTCGGTCGTGATGTCCGGAACGGTTGTCGGCTGGCATAGCGTCGTGGACCGCTGCATCGTGGATGAAAACGTCAGGATTGGAAAGTCTTGTTACCTGGGGTTTGGCGGCCACAGTCACACCGGTCCAAATATTACAGTCCTCGGGAAAGGCGCAACCGTGCCTGACTACACTGCGATCGACCTGAATTGCAGAATCGGACCCTATTCAACAGTTGAGGACTTCAAGACTAACACAGTGGTCTCTGGTAGCGTCGTCCAGCCAAGGTATGCATAGCGCAGCCAAAGAGCCTGGCCCTGAAAGGGCAGGCCGCTAACGCCCCATATATTGGGGGAGAAGGGGTGACAGACATGTTGAGGCTTAAGGGATGCCCCAGGTGCAACGGAGATGTCTATTTCGACTGGGACTTCTACGGTTGGTTTGAGCAGTGCCTGCAATGTGGCTACATGCATTATCTGCAGACCGCCAGCAAACTGGAGAAACAACATCGTAAGACAAAAGTGAAGGAAGTAACCCGGGCTGCGTGACGGAGGGTCCCGGACAGTACTCTCTCAAGGCGCGGACTATCTTTTTGGTGAAGGAGCTGAAATGGTAATACGTTTCGAACCGGCAAGGATGTTGATGAACCGTCGGCAGGCGATGGAGGAGCTATTCAAGGAATTCCCTCTCCCTTTCCGTCTTTGGACCGACGAAGGAGCCGAACAGATCCCGCTGGATGTTTATCAGAATGACAAAGAGATAGTCGTTAAGGCTTCGGTGTCCGGAGTCAGACCTGAAAACATCGATATCCATGTAGTAGGGGATACACTGGTAATCAAGGCGGAAGCCATGGCCGATGCAGGGGTAAAGGAAGACGAATACCTGGTAAAGGAAAGACGTTACGGTGAATTCAGGCGGTCTATGACGCTCCCCACGATGGTCAACGCGGAGAAGGCAGAGGCCTCCTTCGAGAACGGCACCCTGACTCTTAAACTGCCGAAGATGCGCCCCGAGAAGCCCGCCCAGATCAAAGTGAACGTGAAGGCATAGACCTCATCAATTCGGGCGAACGGGGTCGCGGTATCCGCCGCGACCCCGTTCCTTGTTCTCCATGACTTCACGTCTTGTTCTCTTTACGTTCATGCTATAATTGTGTTGACCCCGGGGTATTCCTGTTCCAGACCCGGCGCAAGCGACGCCTGACAAGACCTGAAATCCGTCTCAGGAGGAATCGTTGGGCAAGAAGCTCCGTGCCCCGTTCCTTGAGGACACACAAAGAAGATACGCTCTTTGCCGCGCTCCTTTTGCACCCATACAGTCTGCGAAACCGAACTTCGTCGAAAATGGCAGAAGGCCCTGATGAGAAAAGAACGAAGACAGGCGCAGGAACAGGGCCGTCAACACGCCGTAAGGCTGGAGGCAACCCGCGAGGTCAGCCGCGCTGTTGCCGGCACACTTGACATCGAGAACGTGGCCTCAAAGGCGCTTGAAGCCGTGCTCAAAGCTTCGAATCTTGAGGCAGGTTGCCTTCGTTATGTCGATGAGAAGGCTGGAGAACTGGCCCTTCTGGCGAGCCACGGCCTGGCTGAGGACATCGAGTTGGAAGCGCGGGCCAGGCCAAGGCTAAGTCTCGGGCAGAGCATAGAGGGAACAGCCGTTTCCAACGGCATACCTGTCATGCTTCACGAAGTACCAGAGGAAAGAGGGGCTTCGTTATCCTCGATGGTGAGAGCGGGATATCGAACCTGTCTCGTCCTGCCCCTGAGGGCTGAAAACCGTGTAGTCGGCACCATAACTGGGTTCTCCACAGTATGCAAGGACCTGGTCGAGGGCGAGATCGAGATGCTAGTCGACGTCGGCAATATCGTCGGCATGGCTGTGTCGAATGCGTGGCTGTTCCGCCAGGTTGAGACCAGCCGCAGGGAATGGGTGCACTCTTTCGATTCGATGTCTGACTGCATGGCGACCATAGGCCTCGATTTTCGGATACAGCGCTGCAACGAAGCTTTTTCGCGCATGGTGGGGATCCCCACGAAACCGCTCATCGGACGCCTTTGCTATGAAGTGGTCCACATGACCGATCGACCGCCACTGGACTGCCCGATGGATCGCTGCCGTAAAGAGCACAGGACCTGCGAGGCGGTCCGACAGGAGCCGCACCTGGGAAACCGCTGGCTCCGCATCCGGGCAGAACCAGTTAGAGGACCGGAGGCCGCAACTACCGGCGTGTTGCATATAATCGAGGACATCACACAGGATAGGCGCCAGCGCGAATCGAGGGAACGCGTCTACCGGTTCTCCAGTCTTCTCTCGAAGAGCCTTCGCCTTGAAGAAGTATTGGATGTCGCGGTCAGTGAAGTAGCAGAAGCGTTGAAACCATGTGCATCCACCGTCGGAATCGCTCTTATGGATGGCTTTGGGGAAAGACTGCAAGTCATGGCCGCTCGAGGCCAGCATGCGGGATATCTGCGGGGCCGTGAGTTCAGAGTATCGGAGTTGCCCCGCCCGCTTGTCCCCATCTGCAGTGAACGGCCAGAGGTCACAGTAATCGAGGACCTGACTGACGCTCCGCCGGAACTCACACCGGCAGGGGCTAGTGGAAGAGAGTCGTTCGCATATGTCCCCCTGGCATCGGCGTCAGGGATCTCAGGCATCCTGTTCCTGTATGCCGTCGCGCGGAATAAGCTGGACTTCGACTGCCTTGACCTTCTGCAAAGATACGCGACCCAGACCGCCACGGCCATCGAAAACTCACGGTTATGCACTGAGACGGATTACGCCCTGCGCCGCAGGAAGAAAGAGATGAAAGCCCTTACCGCCGTTCTCAGTGCCTCAACAACCAGGAACGACCTGGACTCAGTCCTGCAATCCGCTGTTCGGAAGACCTGTGAAGTCCTGGAGGCTGAACAGGCGGCCGTATATCTTCTGGACAGTAAGAACCAGAGATTAGACCTGCTGGCGGCATACCAGGAACCTCCCACTCCTGAAGCGCAACGCCATATCAGCATAGACCTCAGGAACAGCGAAACACTGAGGCGGACGTTGGAACACCTGGAGCCCGTCGAAGTTCCCGATGTAACCATGCTGCCCGAGGGATTCGACAAGAGCTACGCCTCCAGCCTGGGAGTGCAGTCCTACCTGGCAGTCCCAGTCAGGAACGGCGGCAAAGCAGCCGGTGTGATGTTCGTGGGTTGTCTATCTCATATGAAGCGCTTCTCAACAGATGAACTACACATGGTGCAGGCAATGGCCGACCACCTGGCATCAATAGGAGAAAACGCCAGGCTGCGGGAGCACTCTGAAAGGGAAAGAGAGACCCTGGAAGCGATAATTACCAGTATGAGCGAAGGATTGATCGTAATCGGGCACGACCGGAGTGTCCGCTACGTTAATAGGGCAGCACAAGGAATATTGGACCTGCGTGACACGTTAACGCAGCAGCCGTTAGAAGTGCTAATCGACTCGCTGTCGGGCCGCATCGGTGAACCTGAGGACTGGCAGGACCAGATTGTCAGGCCGCTGAACCATGGACGTGAACCTTTCAACTTTTCCCTGCTCTTGAAAACTGCCGATGGGCGTGATATTGATGCATCTGTCTTTTCCATCGACAGGAACGGCGACCGTCTGGGTGCAGGCATAATACTGCGCGATGTGACCAGAGAGCGTGAGGTCGACCGGATGAAAAGCGAATTTGTGTCTGTGGCGTCCCATGAACTTCGCACTCCGATGACCTCGGTCTTTGGCTTTGCTGAGTTGCTGCTTTCGCGATGCCCGGAAATGACCCCGGCGCACCGGGGTTGGGTAGAGAATATTCACAGAGAAAGCATGCGTTTGAACGAAATAGTCGAGGACCTTCTGAACGTCTCACGGATTGAGTCCGGACGCCTGAGCCTCGTTGCTGAGCCTGTTGCCCTGATGCCTCTGGTCTCGGAAATAGTAGTGCAATTCCAGAAAAACTCTCCCAAACATATGATAAGCGTGCGCGTGCCGGATACTTTTCCCTCAATACTGGGGGACAAGAAGGGGCTGCACCGGGTCCTGTTCAATCTGCTCGACAATGCCATAAAGTACTCCCCAAAAGGCGGGCCAGTGTCCGTTGAAGCGGCCATACAAGACAACATGAGCGTGATAAGCATAACGGACAGGGGGATCGGTATCCCTGACAAGGAATTGCCCCGCCTTTTCACTCGTTTCCATCGTGTTCAGCGACCCGAAACAGGAGGCCTTCGCGGCACCGGACTGGGCCTGTATGTCGTGAAGTCGCTGGTGGAAAGAATGGATGGCAGCATACGGATTGAAAGCCGCCTGAACGAGGGCACGACAGTCTACGTGCACATGCCTCTGGCCATGCCTGTATCAACGCAACGATCGGGCTGAGGTCACTGAAGAGCATGTGAGGCCAGGATAATAGTGGCGCTAGGGGTAAATCCCCCTGAGCGCCATGGCTGAAGCGACACGCCTCACGGCCACCATGTGGGCTGCCGTCCTCATATTCACCTTCTCTGACTGGCTTATGCGAGCCACTTCGGCGAAGCTTCGTTCGATTATTCTGGTCATCCTGTGGTTGACCTCATCTTCTTCCCAGAAGAATGCCTGTGTGTCCTGCACCCATTCGAAGTATGAAACGATAACACCACCTGCGTTAGCCAACACATCAGGCACAACAAATACTCCTTTGTCGTACAGGATGGCATCGGCCTGCGACGTCGTTGGGCCATTGGCGCCCTCGATGATTAGCTTCGCAGTCACCTTATCTGCATTGTCCGCTGCGATTTGCCCTTCCAGTGCGGCCGGGACAAGAATATCGCACTTCAACGCCAGCAACTCCCTGTTCGTGATTGTCTCCGTTCCAGGCGCCCCCTGTACTTTGCCGGTCTCTTTCTTATGCTGCAGCACTTTCTCCAAATCGAGACCTTTTTCGTTGCAGACAGCGCTGCAAGAGTCGCTGATGGCAACGAGCCGGCACCCCTCTTTGACAAGGAGCCGCGCACTCACTGCGCCAACATTGCCGCAACCCTGGACTACGACTGTTGACCCTTTCAGATCAAAGCCAAGGTGCCGGGCGGCCAGCCGGGCGCTCACGGTGCATCCTCTGCCGGTTGCCTCGGCCCTCCCCAGGCTACCCCCGATATCAATGGGCTTCCCGGTGACCACTCCGGGGACTGAACGCCCCTTATTCATGCTGTAGGTGTCCATTATCCAGGCCATCACCTGGGCATTCGTCCCCATGTCAGGGGCCGGGATGTCACTGTCCGGTCCGATCAGGATAGAAATCTCGGAGGCATACCGCCTGGTGAGTCTTTCCAGTTCCCCGAGCGAAAGTTCCTTCGGATCGCAGGCTACAGCCCCTTTCGCACCGCCGTAAGGGATATTCACCAGGGCCGCTTTCAGCGTCATCCAAAAAGCCAGTGCCCGGGCCTCGTCCAGGTCCACTTTAGGATGGTAGCGTATGCCGCCTTTGGCCGGACCCCTCGCCGTATTATGCTGCACCCGGTACCCCGTGAACATCCTCACTGACGCGTCATCCATCCTCACAGGAAAATTGACGATCAGTTCTCTTTGACAGTGCCGCAACCGGGCCCGCCATGGTTCGTCGAGATTCAGCCTGTCGCAGACCGTCTCGATCTGCCGCACCACCATGTCGAACGGGTTGCCCACCCCAAGGTCATCGATCGGACATGTGTTATCGCTGACTTGCATGCCTTCAAACTCCCTCGCTGCTTTGCGTTTGTTTCCCCTGCTGCTGGATTATATCTCAGTTCCAAACCCCTACTCTTCTTCGTGCAAATCACTCTACTTCCACCACCCGGTTGTCGCGGATTCGTCTGAGAAGCGAGTCCTCGTTGATGTTCTGTATTTCCAGTCCTGGCCGGCCGTTTATCTCGAGGACCATTATTTCATCCTCGGCGTTCAGTATGACGTCAACCCCGGAGAACCCCAACCCGCTGAGGCGCGAGCACTTACTAGCCACCTGCCTTATCTCAGCCCATTTCGGCAGGCGGAAATCAAGAGGTATCTCAAGGTCGCCGAGCTTGAATTCGTTTTTGACCTTCTTGGAGTGGATGAAAGTGATGTTCCCTGTATGGATATCGATACCCATGCCGATGGCGCCTGTGGTCAGATTGGCACGTCCCCTCGATTTGAAGGTGGGATAGCGCAACATTGCCATGATCGGTTCGAACTCATGGCAGAAGACCCGCACGTCCGGCAAACCCAGTGAGTTCCTAAATTGAAGTTTCTTCGATGGATAGATGCGCTCCTCTATGATCGCCGTATCCCTTTCCAGATATCCTGAATAATCTCCATCGATAACCTTTCTGATATGGCTCCTCAGGTCAACATCCCTATATTTTCGGCCAACCGGGTCGACAAAGTGTGCGTCCTGCCGGTTTAGAAGCACTATCCCTGAACCGCCGTAACCACGACTGGGTTTGATTACAAACTGCGAGGGAAACTCACCTATCAGGCGCATGTCCGAATAGTCGTGTATCTCATGATAGGTCCTTGGGGTACGAACGGCATTCGCTATCAGGATTCGTTTGAATGCGGTTTTGTCCTTGGCCAGGTGCAGGGCCGGCAGAGGGTTAAGGTCCCGGATCATCCGGTTTCGATAATTCATCCCAAGGGGCGAAAAGCGAAAGATCAGTTCACTCATGTACGTGCGTCCTTTTGAGGAATCTGAAACGCACCAACTCAGACAGTCGAAGCCCCGAATAGTAACCGGCCACGATCACCGCCAGCATCGACAAGATGAATATTGCCCACAGGACTGAGGAGGGTTGCTCGATCAAGAATGAAGCATAGTATGCCAGCGCCACCGAAGATATCAGGGTAAACACCATGACCGGGACGAATTCGCCCAGGCTGTGTTCTTCCATTGACCTTGACGCCTGCTCAATTAGATGCGAAGTGATAATCAGGGGGAAAAACACGTCGGTAAACGAGAGAGTCAGGCCCAGGGGAAACGTGGTTACCCCAACAAGAGCCAGCACCAACACAAACATGATTAACGAGAATTCGGACATATGCGCCAATTTGAGCCTGTCCAGGACCAGCAATTTCATGGCAATCCCGGCGGTCAGCAGCGATACGTAGACGGCAAGCCCGGGAATAATCCTCAGACTCAGGATGGAAAGTGCAATAACAACCGGTCCAAATATGCCGAAAGTCCTGACTCCGGCAAGCAGCTTGAGAAGGACCACGACCGCGCCCAGCATCGGGATGATGATAATGATTCTGGCCACACCCGCACTTTGCAGTCTCAAAAAGGGGATGCTGGAAAGCGGTGTTGCGTCCGATGCACCAGAAACGACGAACTCTCTGGCAGGGTCTATGAGAAACCCCTTGAGGTCCTCTCTCCCCAGTAGCATCCTGTGCGTAAGTGCCGCCCGATCGGCCACAGTGGCCGTTGATGCTACCTCTGCTGTTCCAAGGGTTAGACCGCTTTCAACTGTTGGCAAGTCAACAGCACCGCGAGTTGTCGATATGGTCCTTTTCCTGTTCTCGTCAGGCTCAAGGCCAACTGCCATGGCAAAAGCTCTGTCGATTGCAGAAAACTCAGACCCCGAATCTACGCGTGCTGAGATTTCTATGTTTCCCGCCGGACTGTGAAGTTGGATACGCTCCAGCGCTCCGACCACTACGATGCCCGGAGGTGGTCCTTTTCGCGCGCCGCCGAGGAACTCTTCAGAAGGGTCAACGAGAAAGCCGCTAAGATCGGCCCGTCCGACAATCATCCGTGTAGAAAGCGAGGAACGATCCGCCACTGTCGCTTCGGAGGCTATCTCCCTCCCTGCGAGACGATACTTGATATCCACCACATCCCTTTGTTCTACGCCCAATTCGGTGCGAATGGTCTTTCTTCGTGTGCTATCGGGTTTGTACCCCAGCGAAAGGGCCAGCTCCGTGTCGATAGAGGAGAAATCGGCCCCCGTATCGATGCGTGCAGCGATTTGTTTCTCACCAATTGGCGTGATCAGTACTATGTTCTCGCCAAATCCGATTACGCGAGCGGACCCGCTCTGCACTCCGACTATGGCCGAAAGCGCCCATAGGAACGCCGCCACGATGGCCAGGGCAGCAACCGCAGTCAGCAGGACCTTCTTAATCATTGCGCGCTCCTGGACAAAGTCTCTCCTCGCTAGCTACTCGTCCGACAGCATTTCGTCTTCTTATTCTAAACCTGCGCGGTTTGGGAAACCGCGCAGGTTTTCGGATCAACCGCCTTCCTCAACTATATCAAGCATAACCCCTGACCCAATGGGTCGATCTCACAGGCGTATGAGCAACAGATAACAAGAAGGGGACCTACTTGTGAGGCCCCCTTGATGGTTTCAGAGCGGGCGACGAGATTCGAACTCGCGACGTCATGCTTGGGAAGCATGCACTCTACCGCTGAGTTACGCCCGCATCGTCCTCAAAGATACACCATTCGCCCCGCCCCGCGCAACACTCATGCGGGCCCCGGGCTGCAGGCATGAAACAGCGAGGCAAGCTTTTGCTGCGCACAAGAAAGACCGGGAGACTGCTATTCCTTGCTCTTGAGTTCCAGGCCGGCGCCAAAAGCCTTGCCCAACACCTCGCCGATAGCCCTGTACTGGCGCGATGGATCAGGGACATAGCAGAAGGGACGGATCTTTTCTACGTCCGGCTTTCCGTCGGAGAGGCAATCATTTGAAACGTGGGTCTCTTCTATCCTGCCGACGACCATGGTATGGCTTCCGAGATTGAACATGTGCACGACCCGGCATTCCAGATTCACCGGATACTGCTCGATCAGAGGAGCATCGGTCAACTTGCCGCAAAACACCTTGAATTTGCACACTTCTGCCTTGTCGGCTTTGCTGCCTGTCACAATGCCGCAGTAGTCCGTTTCTTTCATCATGTCAATCGAAGGAACGTTCACGGAAAAAGTCATGGTCTGCCTGATCCCCTTGAGCGTATGCCGATGGTGGCGAAGCGAGACCGAAATCATGGGAGGGTCCGAGTTTGCGATCCCGGCCCAGGCTACGGCGGCGAAGTTTGCCTTTCCATCCACGTTGGCACCGATAAGCAGGGCCGGCATCGGGTAGACCAGCGTTTGCGGACCGAATGTTATCTTGTGCATTGCTGCCTCCTTGCTGAAGAACATATACGGCCAATATAGCATACCAAGAACCGAAAACAACATAGACCTGATGGCCGGGTTCTGCTAACTACTGGTAGGAGGGACTATGAACGACTATAATCCCCTCACCAATGTGAGGGGGCAGCTATGCTACGAAGACGGCTTTTCAATGGCCTTACTTATACCGGGGTGGGCGGCTTGCTGTTAGGAGGGGGGACATGGATAACCCAAGGGGGGTTGTTTATTCCCGATCCTGTTCCCCCCGCATACTGGCTTGGAATTGCGATGATGGCTGTCGGTGCTGTGTTGGTGGTTTGCGGGATATTGTATCCGCCTAAGACGAATCGTGCGAAACGAGACAGTAACGAGGCCATTGTGTCTGATATCAGAAACGACTTCCTCAAAATGAACACTCTGCAAAGAGAATTGGCTAACTGTGAGCCGCGAGCCCCCTATTCCTACAAGTTAGCGTTGCAGGTGCATAAGGACTTTGTGTCGATGTTTGGTGGCGATGCTGTTTCCTTTGCTTCCTCGCTGGTTTCCCAAGTTGTGAGTGACCGCGATGTTACACCCTTGGTCAGACTGCTGGAGAAGTTCGGCGAGATTGCCGACAAGAACGACTGTGGGCTAAAGACCGCACTAGAGTCCAATCATTCGTACGGGCTTATCAGGTCACATTTGGCGTCCAGACGGCTTCAGATGAAGACGAGTAGGAGAAGAAACACCATAATCCAAAACAACATAGACACGGTGGGGAAAATCATCTACGGACTGAATAGCATGGTTATTCTCAGGAGCGTATTTAAGTCGGCTACACCTGGAGAGGGGAAAGACGCATTCGCCCGCCTCTTCGTCGTAGTGGAGGGTATTGAGGCTAGCGCCGAAAGGACACTGAATACGATGTTGGGCGATCTAGAAAGTGAATGGAAGGTGAGCGCGAGATGAATTGCAAAAACTGCGGTTCCGAATCCATCATCAAGTGGGGCAAGGTTAACGGCGTACCCCGCTACTTCTGCAAGTCCTGCAAGCGGAAGTTTGCCGACAACGGCGCATTGCCGGGAATGTCTACCCCGATAGAACACGTCGCCGATGCCGTCCATTCCCATTTTGAAGGTATGTCCCTTGACGCCATTACCCGCAACATCGAACAGGAAGGTAACACCGTCTCAGATGCGGCTATCTTCAAGTGGGTAGACCGTTTCACCGACGAGGCCATCCATATGACCAAAGACCTTCACCCCGAAGTAGGCCAGATATGGGTAGGCGACGAAACGGTATTGAAGATCGGGGGCAAGAATGTCTGGATGTTCGACATCATGGATGCCGATACCCGCTTCCTCTTGGCTACCCGTATCGCCCTGACCCGAACGATGCACGACACCCAAGCCGTCATGGAGGATGCCAAGCGACGGGCGGGTAAGTCACCCAAGGCTGTTGTCACAGACAAGATGAAAGCCTACCCCGACGCGATAGACATGGCTTTCGGCGGCGAGGCCGAACATCGCCAGGGCGGGCCATTCAAAAAGGATGATTCCAACACTAACCTAATCGAGCGTCTGCACGGTTCGCTCAAGGGGCGAACGAAGGTCATGCGTGGATTGAAGGACATCAATTCCGCCATGCAATTCGTGGACGGTTGGACTATCCACTACAACTACTTCCGGCCTCATATCGGACTGAAGGGTAAGACGCCTGCGGAAGTAAGCGGGTTGAAGCTACCCTGTAGGAATTGGGGCGAGTTGATTAGCCAGTCCAGGGGGCGAGTAGCCAAGGCGAGACATGAGGATGTACCGCTTTACCAATCGCCGAAGGTGGCTACTCCCATGAGGGTGTTGGGTGAGTTTGCCACTAAGGGGCGGGTGAGAATTACCAAAAGACGACCGCGCATAACGCCGCCTATGCCATCGCTAGGGACTATGCGATAATGGGCCACCTACCAACTATTAGCAGAACCTCAGAAAGAGTTCATCTCCTGGGTTGCTGGTCAGTTTGAGTGAAGCGGCAGGCGCAAGCACGAGGTTTGAGCGATTGTCTGGGCCAGTATGTATGAGAGTCCTTACCAACAATTTGCCGGAAACACCCCATTTTCTTTTGTCAGGCTGTATATCTTCTTCAGAATGTCCCGTGGCCTGGTCCCATTTCTTGAGGCTGCCTCGTACTCCCGCAAGAAAAGATTCTTCTGATTAAGGCCAAACAATAGTCTCAGTAAAACAAACAGGGCTACTTCCTTGTCATCCTTGCAGTAATTTGTCTTGAAATACGAAATAGCATTTTCGTATTCATATAATTGCGCGTAGCATAAGAATCCCATCAATGTCAGACTATTGCGCTTTTCTTCTGTTTCGTGATCGGACTCGCGCTCTCCTTTTTTCGAGAGGGGGCGCCTTTTTATGGTTTCAATAAGTTCGGTGCACAGGGCTACAGTCATTTCTCTCAGGTCCGGAGTCTTCGCGAATTCCAGTATCACCCACATCAGATCTTCACGGAGCGTATACCTGTTCAAGGAAACATTCGCCATAGAAAGCAGAGCATTTCTTAGAAAAGTGTTCTTTTCCTCACATTGGTATTTCAGGGCAAGGATCCTGCGAAAGAAATCTTCCTGATCGATACCTACAGATTGGAAAGGATCATAGGCGTTGAAGAGCACATACTTGCAGGAATGGCACAGGAGTTCGTATAGCTTTTCCAATAATTGGGCTGCCTCAGGCACGTTGTCTTCATCGGCGGCAAGCAACAAGTCCTTATATAATCGTTTCACAATGAAGCGCCATTTGGGACGTTCTCGCTTGGAAACAAACCTGTTGGGTGCAAAATAATGTTGACTATAGGCGTCTTCAATGAAAGAATTCGTTTCCTCGGTCAATATGTCTATATCCGGCTTACTCCTCTGCTTGCTGCCTGATCTTGGTTGTATAGAGCCAGTTGGATCCCTTATGATGTGGTCAATGTCGTTCTCTTCCTTGACAGCTTTGGGAATCGCTTTGTATAACTCAGCAATAATCACTCTCAACTGGTCTTGGGAATGTTTTTGAATTACATCTCTGACTTCAGATATTTTCATATGCAGTAGTCCTTTGGAACTGCTCCCAGTCCGGATATGGTTAGTGCTATTGCAACGAGGGACAGGAGTTCCAGGAGAAAATGGTGTTCGAACCCATTACGTTGGGTTGGGTATCAAGGAGCATTATGCGTGAAAAGATTCTTTGGTGCCCCCAACGGAATTCGAATCCGTGTTACCGGCTTGAAAGGCCAGCGTCCTGGGCCACTAGACGATGGGGGCGGCGGCGGATAGTATAGCATACAAGAGCGGAAACGCTCATCCGGTGCTTCTGGGCTGGTGCTTCTGGGCGGTCCGCGACGGCTGGGCAACTTGTGGTTCAGGTAGAGGCTCTTCGCCACGGCTCAAAATGACATCGAAAGGTATGCGTCATGAGAGATTCTTCGCGAGGTTTGTCCTGAAAACCTCTGAAGGAATGCCAATCGAGTCCACGTGACTCAAACCAACCGGTTTCGGAAGGAGAACAATCAACCCATCGTAATTAGCGAAAGCGGGAATCCAGCGTTTAGGGGGCGCGACAGGCACTGGATTCAGGACGAGGTCAGGAATGACGGTCTCAATCGATGCAACTGCCTTGAATTCGGTGTTAGCCTTTGACCATAGGATGGGAATGTATCCCTTCACAACCTCTGAGCACGGTCGCAGGGCTCAAGAAGGGCATAAAGGGGGACCTGTTCAGACCTTGCCAGCCTTCCATGTCGTGCCCTGGGGGGTGTCTTCCAGGACGATGCCAATCTCGGCCAGTCCCCGCCTCACTCCGTCAGCCAGTTGCCATTGTTTAGCAGCCCTCAACCTCTTGCGCATTTCGATCAGGTTCCCGATGGCTTCCGCAGCATCATGGCCTGACTTATCCGACTTGTACGCGTTGACATAACAAACGTTGTCTTCGGCAATGTCATTTTGGTGCGCCGCCTCCAGGGTCACATTGAGGCGTTCCATAAGCTGCACCAGTTGCGCCACGTCTGTTGACGCCTTAGGGTCTGCGAGGGTCAGGCCGAGCACTTCGCTAAGCTCCCTCAACATTGACTGAGCCCCGGACACATCTGCCCCATCCTCTGCCGCCTTGTTGATTTCTCGGACGGCGTCGAACAGCACGGCAACTGCCTGGGGCGTGTTGAAATCGTCGTCCATGGCTTCAATGAACCGCTGGCGGAAGGGCTCATGTTCCAGCGCCTTGTGACCGGCAACGCTCTTTCGCGTTGCAGCGGAGCGCAGGCGTTCCACACCCTTCTCGGCTGCCCCGAGTCCATCCTCGGAGTAGGTCAGCGGGTTCCTGTAGTGGGAACTCGCCACCAGCAGGCGTATGGCGTCCGGCTGGTACCGCTCCAGCAACTGCTTGACGGTGACCAGGTTGCCCAGAGACTTGCTCATCTTCTCCTCGCCGACCTGGACCATGCCGTTGTGCATCCAGTATCTGGCGAAGGGGACCACGCCGCTGTAGCTTTCCGACTGCGCCAGTTCGTTCTCATGGTGAGGAAAGATCAGGTCCCGCCCCCCGCCATGGATATCGAGCGTGGCACCCAGGTGCCGCATGGACATCGCAGTGCACTCGATATGCCACCCCGGCCTTCCGTTACCCCAGGGGCTCTCCCAGTAGGGTTCGTCAGGTTTGGATGCCTTCCACAGGGCGAAATCGAGGTGGCTCTCTTTGCCTGGCTCCTTGCTGCCCGTATGTTCCATCTGCGTGGCGTCGTGTCCGCTGAGCCTGCCGTAGTTCGTCAGCCTGCTTACCCGGAAATACACGCTTCCTTGTCCTTCGTAGGCAAAGCCTTTTTCAATGAGCGCCTTTATGACTTCGATCATGCCTGGGATTTCCTCGGTAGCCCGAGGATAGATCTCGGCGCGCCTGATATTCAGACGGTCCATGTCAGAGAAGTAGCTCTCGATGTACTTCGAGCTGAGTTCGGAGATGGTGACCCTTCGCAGGCGCGCCCGGTCGATTATCTTGTCGTCGACATCGGTGAAGTTCTGCACGTGTTTCACCTTGTGCCCGCGAAACTCGAGATATTTCTTGACCAGATCGAACGTGGAGTAGCTCAGGGCATGGCCCATGTGGCAATCATCGTAGGGAGTGACCCCGCAGACGTACATCTTTATGGGGTCGCCCGAGGTGAACTCTTCTTTTTGCCGGGTCAAGGTGTTATAGACTTTCATTTCGTTTCTCCGTTTACTATGCCGAGAGACGGGATATCTATTTTGGAGGATGGCACTCTTCCAACATCGCGACCGCGATGGCTGCGATACCCTCGCCCCGGCCGATGAATCCTATGCCTTCATTGGTCGTAGCCTTGATGCCGATCCGTTGTACGGGCAGTCCTAAAGCCTTCCCCAGGAGTTCCTTCATTTCGGCAACCGATGGGGCAATCCTGGGGAATTCCGCCACCAGCGTGATGTCTATGTTGCCTGCCGAAAAGCCTCGTTTCGCAAGAAGCCCGGACACCATCCCGAGGAGCAGGATGCTGGAGGCGTCTTTGAATCGAGGGTCCCCCGGCGGAAATTGCATCCCAATGTCCGGTAGTCCGGCGGCGCCAAGCAAGGCATCCATGAGGGCATGTGTCAGTACATCGGCATCGCTATGTCCTGCCAGTCCGCGGTCGGATGGTATGACGATACCGCCCAGGACCAACTTGCGTCCCGGCTCCAGGCGGTGCACATCGTAGCCGATGCCTACGCGCATTGCCTTCGTTTCAATATGATCTCCGCCAGGGACAGGTCTTCCGGGGTGGTGACTTTGATGTTGTCGTATGATCCCTGGTACAGCTTCACTCGAAAGCCCAGCCGCTCTACCAAGGATGCATCGTCTGTGGCATCGCCTTCCAGTTCGTATGCCCGGGCTATTATATCAAAGCGGAAGACCTGCGGAGTCTGGGCCGCCCACAGGGTGGAGCGGTCGGGCGTTCCGGTTACCCTCAGGTCGTCGCCGGCGATCTTTATGGTGTCCTTGACCGGCACTGCCGCCAGGGCTGAACCCGTATCAGCCGCTGCCTTCAGCCCGTCACCGATCAAATACTGGTCAAGAAAGGGACGCGCCGCGTCGTGGACTATTAACCAGTCATGCCCGGCGAGCCTGCTCAAGCCTATTCTGACCGAGTCCTGGCGCCGGGCACCACCCGCACACACTTCAATAACCTTTGAGAGTTTATGCTGTTGGACGAGCGCACGCCCGCGTTCCACATTCCCGGGCGAAAGAAGTATGGCCACGCTGTGCAATAGCCCGCAATTTTGGGCAGCCTGCAAAGGCCAATAGATCAGAGGAAACCCTCCGAGCGGAGCGAAAATCTTGTCTGTGCCTGACATGCGCCGTGATTCACCGGCCCCGGCGAGTATCAGGGCTACGCGTTGGAACTGGTTATGCTCTGGGACCGCCACGTGTGGCCCCATCCTTGACCTGAGCGAATATCATCCGGCCTACCGCTGTCTGCAGTACTCTGGTAACTACCACCCCAACTTTGTTGTTCAAGTGTCGACGCCCATCTTCTATGACCACCATTGTGCCATCTTCAAGGAAACCCACACCCTGCCCGAACTCCTTGCCTTCCTGGATAACACGGATGTCCACTTCCTCGCCAGGAAGTATCAGGGGCCGCACGGCAGTGGCCAGTTGGTTGATGTTGAGCACCCTGACTCCCTGTATTTCTGCGACACGGTTAAGGCCGAAGTCGTTGGTTATGATTGGATATCCGGTAGACTTGCCCATGGCGACGAGTTTGGAGTCTACCCCCTCCACGTCTTTGAAGTCCACATCCGTTATCTCCACAGGCACGGCAGCCTCTTTTTGCAGCTTGTTGAGCATCTCCAGGCCACGCCGGCCCCTCTGCCGGCGCATAGAGTCGGAGGAGTCCGCGATGTACTGGAGTTCTTCAAGGACGAACTTGGGGATGACCAATATGCCTGGGGCAAACCCTGCTCGCCCGATATCGGCGACCCTGCCATCTATTATGGCGCTGGTGTCGAGGATGGCCCTGGCAATGCCCGCGGAGTGCTGTGGGACTCCGGTCTTGATCGAGCCTCCGTTCCGGAGGTCCACTATTCCTGCCACTGTTTGAGAGTGGGCAGTCATTATGATGACGCCGAGGTAAACCATGACCAAAGCCGCGATGACAGGAAATAAGCTGCCTGCCAGTCCTGGCAAATGGGATAGCGGGAGCGCGAGGAGGCCGGCCACGACAAGCCCCGCTACCGCTCCGATGACGCCTGATATGAAGGTCTGGTAAGGGACGCGGGACATCTCACGGTTTAACCAGCGTCTGAAGGTCCTGGTGGGAAAGGGCATAACTATGGCTCCGAGGATGGCCCCTCCGATGCTCCAGGCAAGAAGCATGAGCGGTTCTCCACTCGAAAAGACATCTCCCAGTCCCCATCCGGCCAGTCCGAGAAGCACGGAGCCAAGGAAGCGACTCATGAAATTAGCCATAGGCAATTTAGAGTGTACATATAACGGCGGAGGCAAGTCAAAAAGAGTAGTCCAGATAGCAGATGTCAACGATTGCGCTTTGTCTACGAAAACAGCTTGCCCGCGGTTTCGGCGAATCGAATGAGGAAGGCGCCAAATACGCCCAGGAACAACACCCCGGCGCAGCCCAGCGCCACTGCGGCACGCAGGGATGTCGACGAAGGCACGGGCTCTTCCGAAGCGGGCTCGCCAAGCCAGATGAGCTTGACCACGCGGAGGTAGTAGTAGGCGGAGACCACAGTGTTAATAACGGCGATGATGACCAGCCAGAGGAATCCCTGCTGCACCGCTGCATTGAACAGATATATCTTGGCTATAAGCCCGGCCGTCGGCGGGAGGCCAAGGAGTGAAATCAGGCAGACGGTCAGTCCGAGGGCAAGAACAGGAGCCCGCTTGCCCATGCCGCTGTAATCTGCGATGAAGTCGTTTCCCGTTTTGTTGGAGAATGCAACTATCACAGCGAACGCGGCAATATTGGTCAGCGTATAGCTGGCCAGGAAGAACGCCAGAGCGCTCCCCGCTTCGCTCGCGATTGCCAGCGGTGCTGAGGCTGCAGCGAGACCGACCATCATGTATCCGGCCTGCGCGATGCTCGAATAGGCCATCATCCGCTTGATGTTGGCCTGGGCAATTGCCACCACGTTGCCGAAAGTCATTGTCAATGCGGCCAGCACAGCGAAAAGGGCGCCCCAGTTCTGACTGAGCCACTGGGGAGCGCTGAAGGCATCGTAGAAGATGCGCAGTACCACGGCAAAGCCCGCAGCCTTGCTGGCCGCGGAAAGGTAGGCGGTTATCGGCGTGGGAGCCCCTTCATATACATCAGGCACCCACATCTGGAATGGGAAACTGGAAATCTTGAAGCCAAACCCGGCAGCAATCAGGGCAATTCCCATGAGCAGCGCGGGATTGTCCAGGAGTCCGTTCAATGACATCGATTGTATGGCGCCGGCTATCTGAGACAACTCAGTCTCGCCGGTCAGACCATAGATGAACACCATGCCGTATAGCAGGACAGCCGACGCCACAGAGCCCAGCAGGACGTATTTCAGGCCAGCTTCGCTTGACTTCTGGTCCCTGGCGTATGCAGCGAGGATATAAAGAGAAATGCTGCTCAGTTCCAGCGAAACGTAAATCGAAATCAGTTCCCTGGCGGCGGAAAGCAACATGAGGCCCACACCTGACATAAGAAGCAATGTGCAGTATTCTCCGATGCCGTGTTCGAACCTATCGCGGTAGTCATGGGATGTGAGTACCACTAGGAAAAGTGCCGCGAGGATGATGAACTTAAAGAACAACGCAAAACTGTCGATGGCCAGCATGTCGTTGAAGGCTGCCTGGGGAGCATGGGACCAGAGTGCCAAAGAGAAGGCTCCCGAAACAACTATGCCGAGCAGACTGAGCGCAACAACTGCGCTCTTGTTCCTGGTGAACAGGTCTGCAAACACCACCACTACTGCGGTGACGAGCAGGCTCAGTTCCGGTGTGAGGAGAAAAAGGTTCACAATGTGCTCCTGAATATCTAGGATGCTCCGAGAATCTCGGTGCCCATCTTTATCACGTCAGTTAGAAGAGCCGGATAAATGCCAACAAGGAGTATTGCAGCTATAAACGAGAACACGCAGACCATCTCGACCCGGTCTGCGTCCGGTACGTGTTCGTATTTCTCCTGAACAGGGCCATAGAACGTGCGCTGCAACAACCACATGATATAACCGGCCGTAAGTACTATGCCGAACGCTGAAAGCAATGTCATCAGGCGAGCAGTCGGAAACGCATCGGAGGTGAAGCTGCCGATAAATATGAGGAACTCGGCAGCAAAACCACTGGTCCCCGGCAATCCGAGCGAAGCCAGGCCCGCGATGCTGAAGATTACCGCGATCACGGGCATGCGCCGCGCTAGACCTCCAAGTGTGGTCAGGTTGCGGTTGTGAGTCTTGTCATAGATCAGTCCGACGCAAGCGAAGAGAAGGCCGGTGACCACCCCGTGGCTGAACATCTGCAGCGTGGCGCCTGTCAGGCCGACCGACGTCAGCGCGAAGATTCCGAGAAGCACCAGCCCCATGTGGCTCACGCTGCTATAGGCAATGAGCTTCTTCAAATCTGTCTGCCTCAAGGTGCATGCGGCGCCATAAAGCACGTTGATTACCGCCAGAGCAGCGAAGAAAGGCGCGTATTGTCTCGCGATATCGGGGAAGAACCCAACATTGAAACGAATCAGGCCGTAGCCGCCCATTTTGAGCAGGACACCAGCGAGGATAACGCTCACAGCCGTGGGTGCGTCGGTATGCGCATCCGGCAGCCATGTATGCAGAGGGAACACCGGCAGCTTGATCACGAAGGGCAGCAACAACAGGAAGAAGATGGCAGTGAATGGGATGACTTCTTTCCATTGTGAAGCGTCGCTGAACGCTATGGCGCTCATGTCCATGGTTCCCGTGGTGAAGTAAAGCGCCAGTATGCCCGCCAGCATGGCAGCGCTGCCGGCGACTGTGAAGATCACATACTTCATGGCGGAATACTCTTTTCTACCCGTTCCCCAGATAGAAATGAGGAAGTACATCGGCAGAAGCTCCAGTTCCCAGAAGATGAAGAACAGGATCATGTCCACCGACGTGAAGACCCCGATCAGGCTCGTCTCCAGTATCAGCACCCAAATGAAGTATTCCTTGGCCCGGAGATTGACCTTCCAGGAGACGAGAACGGCCAGTACTCCGATTAGCGTGGTGAGTACTGTCATTACGATGCTTATGCCATCTACGCCCAGGTGGTAGGACGAGCCAATAGCTGGCAGCCAGTTGATATTCTCTTCGAACTGCATTGCTCCAATGGCCGCAGACGACCTGTCGAAGACGACGAACAGATAGACGGACAGCAAGAATGAGACCAGTGAAACAACCAGGGCGACACCACGCACGCGCGGCTGTGACGGGCTCCGCAATAGGGCGACGGCTATCGCGCCTACCGCAGGCAAGAACAAGATTACCGACAGCAAAGGAAAGCTCAAGCCATCACTCCTTTAATGCCAGAAGTAAAAAGCTAGCAAGATAGCCACTACTCCAATGGCGATAGACACGGCGTAGCTTTGAAGTTGCCCTGTTTCCAATCTTCGAAGACCTTTGCCCAGGATTATGGCACCCTTCCCCACACCATTCGCGGCGCCATCGACTACATCTTTGTCGAATTCTTCGCTTCCGCGGAACAGAAAATTGAGCAGAGCTGATTTCACAATGAAACCTTCATACAATTCGTCCATCCAGTATTTCTTGGAGAGCATGGTATAGATTGGCTTGAAGGTCTTGCCTACTGCCTCGGCTGAGATAGCTTTCCGGCTGTATATGAGGTAGGCCAGGAGAATGCCCAGGCCAGCGACACCGAGGGATATCCAGGGCAAACCATGTTTGAATATCCCGAACAGCCCTTCGATCACGCCCACGGGCTCGTGGTGTTCGCCCAGGAAAGAATTGAATGCACCCGTCAGATTCAGCCAGCCCGAACCGATGGCGAGCACTGCAAGTGCAATCATCGGGACCGCCATGAGGCGCGGCGATTCGTGAGGCATGGCATGTTCTTCTTGGTGCCCGCTTCCATGCGCCGAATGATGCTGCTGAGGGTCGCCACCCCGGTATTCTCCTCCAAAGGTCAAGAAGATCGCGCGGAAGACGTAGAAAGCGGTCATCAACACGCTTATCAGAGCGAGCCAGAACCAGAACCCGCCGTATTCTAAGCTGATCGCCAGTATCTCGTCCTTGCTCCAGAAGCCGGCCAGCGGCCAGATCCCGGCCAGGCTGAGCCCGGCAATAACGAAAGTCACTGTGGTAATAGGCATGTACTTCCGCAGGCCGCCCATGTATCTCATGTCGAAGGTACCCGTGGCATGGTTGACGCTTCCACACCCGAGGAACAATAGGCACTTGAAGAAAGCGTGATTGAACAGGTGGAACATGCCGACAGAAATGCCGAGGACGGCGGCTTCTTCAGCGGCGAGCCGATGATCCCCTGTGGCGTAGAAGGCAAGGCCACCGGCGCCCAATGCCAGCATCATATAGCCCAACTGGCTCACGGTCGAGTACGCCATCACACGCTTTATGTCGTTGGCCACGAGACCCATGCTGGCTGCAAAAATCGCTGTAAATGCGCCAATTCCGGCCACCACCTGGAGAGCCTGCTCAGAGGCTACGAACAGTGGGAAGGTACGGGCCACCAGGAAGACACCGGCAGCCACCATAGTCGCGGCATGGATGAGCGAACTCACGGGTGTCGGGCCTTCCATGGCGTCGGGAAGCCAGGTGTGCAGCGGGAACTGGGCCGACTTTCCGGCGGCCCCGGCAAAAATGCCGATCGCCGCCCAGGTCAGTACACTGCCGCCCAGGATGCCAGCCACCGCCATCTCGCGAAGCGCCTCGATATCGAAAGTATGGCCGCTGCTGTACAGGACCAGTATCCCGGCGAGGAAACCGAAGTCACCAAGTCGTGTGACCAGGAACGCCTTCTTGGCGGCGTCGGCGGCTGACTTGCGATGGAACCAGAAGCCTATCAGGAGATATGAGCAGAGGCCTACGCCCTCCCAGAAGACGTACATGAACACAAGGCTGTCGGCCATGACCAGCCCGAGCATATTAGCCGTGAACAGCGCCATCCAGGCGAAGTACCTCGGATATCCGGGGTCTCCATGCATATACCCCTGTGAATAGATCTGAACCAGGAAGCTGACGCCGGTAACGACGACCAGCATTATCGC
>ORJL010156242.1_pt1 | contig 39230 bp, 46 predicted proteins | sample 1779941 | NCBI WGS metagenome assembly ORJL01 (sample SAMEA104232317, study PRJEB22302) | groundwater metagenome | biome: forest; feature: aquifer; material: groundwater | place: USA | collected 2011-08-07 | depth 5.8 m | reverse complement strand
TTTAATCTGTAAATTTTATTGCTCTTACAATAAACACACTTTCTTCCTAAAAAATATCTGTCTGACACTATCTTCTTCATTGATATCGTCGTAGTTTAGCTTAAATTTAAGCTTTTTTGGTCCGAATTTTACCTAATCACCCAACTTTTTAATAGCTCTATGTTTTGAGAATAATACTTTGGTCCTAAGGTGTGAATTATTATTTTAGCTGGGAGGTTATAGGCATTAGTATAAATTGCTTCTCCAGTTTTCAAACCATAAGGGATTCTACTTTCTCGGATTATATTACATTCTTTTTGCAATTTAGGTCCTGCCGCTTTTTTAATAGCCCCGTCAACTCCACTTCCTTCTAACATTAAGCTATTTGTAGGATTTACAATTGCGTCAGCTTTTATTTTAGTTATATCCCCTTTAATTATTGAAATTTTCATTTTTTTACTCACTAACTTTTCCAGAGGAGCTTTAATAGCAAACATTTTTTAATAAACCTTTCTTTAAGCCACTATGGGTAATGGGATTAAGATAGATAATTCAAAAAATATAGTTGATAAAGATGACAAATATTTATTAATCTTTAATTTTGCGTTAAATTTTTTGGATGAGATGATCAAAGATGCTAATTTGAATCGTCTTACTTTAGAGAGGTATATTCCTATTACTTCCCAATTTAAAAATTTAAATGATATAAATAGACGTCTCATTGAATCGTTGAGTAATAGACAAATGATGCCTTCAGTTATTAAATTTAAGCAAAGGAATGATGTCTTTAAGGAATTGTTATTTAACTTTGATCCTAAATTAATAATTTATAATTATTCAGATTCCAATAGTCTATTTATAACTCTCCAAAAACACTTTCAAATGAAAAATATAGAAAGTAAAAGAAATTTATGGAGAAAATTTTCAGAAGGGATAATTTCAGGTAGTAAGTTTATAGGTTCTTTTAAAAGCAAAGAAGAGTTTGATAAATTTGTTAGAGTATTTTCTCTTAATAAATATACTAGCGTTGCTTTACCAATGCTTTTAAGCAGGGAAATTGATGGTTTTGGGTTTGCTCTGTCATGTGATTTTTTAAAAGAACTTGGTTATAGGGACTACCCCAAGCCAGATGTTCATTTAATGACAATCTTCTATGAATTAGGATTTGTAAATATCAAAAATGATTATGAAGTATATAAAGAAATAATTTCTATGGCCTTATCAATAAATAAAGACCCCTATACAGTTGATAAAGTATTTTGGTTAATAAGTTCTGGAAACTTTTATTTAGATAATATAAAAATTCCTGGGAGAAGAGAGGATTTTATAAACAAAGCAAAAGAGATTTTAAAGACAAACCTCAAATTTGTTTAACATCTCATAAATCTTTATATAACCTTTGCTTTTATTTTATTTATGGATAATAATGGAGAAAATATGCATCTTGAAGAACAGGATGTTAGGGGAAGAAGGTTCTTGTTGAATCTTATTGGAGAGGATACGAAAAAGATTTTAGTTGACGGAGAAAGAGCTTCTGCATACAGGTGGGAAATTGCAGGCGGGGTTTTTGATAATTATGCCGGGAGTTTGTTTGAGATTGGTCGGGCAAAACAGAGCGGCTTGCGCAGGTTCGGAGGTTATATGTGGCCTGTTGTCAGCAGGGTTGTTTTGGAAGATGGGGCTTTATTTAATGTTAGCGATGGTGGATATTTTATTTTTGTTCCTGACGAAGTGGATTTAGCAAGTGAGGAAAAAAGACTGGTGGGCAGAGTTACTGAATATGACTTTTGCAGGGGGAAAGAAGGAAGAGATTGCGGAAGAGTTGAGGTTTATCTTGAGAAAGGTGTGGTGGTGAAGTTTGGAGGGGTGGAGTTTGTGGTGCTTTAGTTCTACAAAAGTTTTATATATTATCTTGATTAATAAATAAGATGAAAAGAGGATATTTATCTCTGGCTTGTTTGGCATTTGTTTTAATTGGTGCCGGAATTGTTTTTGCGCAGGATGAGGTTATTGATGATGAAGAATTAGAAGATGTTGAAGCAGGCAATGTTCCCGGGGATTTTGGGTATTCTTTTGAGATTTGGGCTGATGGGATTTTTAAGTGCGGGATGTTTGGGTCTAAAGCAAAATGTTTAATTGTGGCTGAAGAGAGATTGGCGGAAGCGGAGGAGCTTGCTAAAAGGGGGGAGATAAAAAAAATTGAAGTTGCACAGAAGAATTATGAAAGATTTATGCTTAAATTTAGGGAGAGAGTTGAAGATGATGATAGTATTGAAGATGAAGAAGAATTGGATGCATTTGAAGCTGAATTAAAAATAGAAAAGAGAATGGATAGGCATAAAGAAAGGATGAGGGTTTTTGCTTCAAATTTGGAGGATGCTAATTTGACTGACGAGCAGGTTGCCTTAATTGAGCAGCTTATTGCTTCTTTTGGGAGTAATGTTAATGATGCTGAAATTAAATTTAAGGAAAGAAAAGGCGGGCTTGAAATAAGGTTAAAGGCAAAATATGGCGACGATAAAATTGACGAGCTGGAAGGAAAAAACTGGCGGAGAAGAGCAGAGAATGAGATTGCGAAAGCTGAAAAAGCAATTGAGAATGCTGAAAGGTTGATAAGGAGATTTTTGGAAGAGAAAAAGAAACTTGGATTAGAAAGCGATGTGACTTTTGATGAGCCAGTTTCTAATTCCCCGCCGAATGATGTTGTTGCTTTGGCTTCCGGTAGAAATCGGGATGGAAGTAATAGTGACAGTGGTCGTGTTGATTCAGATGACGATACAGATAGTGATGATTCTGATTTTGATGATGAAGAAGATGAGGAGGATGAAGATGAAGAAGATGATATTGAGGAATTTGAAAGGAAATTTAAGTTTAGGGATTTTGAAGATAGCTTGGAAGCAGAATTAGAAATTGCAGGAGAAACAGACAACTCTTTTGATGTGGAAGTTCCGAGGTTTGAAGGCAGGGGAGTTGATGCTGCCAGAAAATATTTGAGTTTTGCGAAGGAGCATTTGACTATTGCTAATAATCTTTTCAGCGAGGAGAATTATAGGGAATCATATGCACATGCGAAATTAGCGAGGAAAACTGCGAGAAGGGCTGTTAGTGTTTTGGATAATGGGCTGACTGATGATGATAAGAGGAAAGTTCGGGCTAAGATTAAGGCGGAGATAACTGGGAGGCAGAGGGTGGGGGCGGCGGGGGTGGAGGATTCTGGGTGAATTTCAGAACAAATGGGTTAATAACTTTATCTTTTACAAATTTCAAGAATATTTTAGATAGCTTTTTAAATATGAATAAACTTTATTATTTATTATGGCAAGAAGTGAAGAGGTTGAATTAAAACAACATATTTCTTTTGGAGCTGTTGTTGCAACTATTGGTTCGATATTAATTGCGTTAGGGATTGCTTGGTTAATTGCATTAAATTGGTCTGCTATGCCTTCAGCATTGAAAGTTTTAATTTTAGTTCTTGCAACAGCAGGAGCTTATACGGCTGGAGTTTTATTTAGAACCCATGATTATGAAAAAATAGGCGGTTCGCTTTTAGTTCTTGGAGCATTGTTATATACTTTAAGCATCTTTTTAATCGCGCAGACTTTCAATTTAGCAACTTCATTACAAGCCAATGCCTTTTTACTTTTATTGGCGTGGATCGGAATACTTTTTGTATCTTATATTCTTGATTCTTCTTCAAGTTTAATTATAGCATTGGTAGAATTTTTAGTTTGGATAAGTTTGCAATATTTCTCATTTGTTGAATTATTTAGGGGCGGTTTCTCGGTTGGAATTTTGGCGATAATTTATTTAGTTGTTGGTATTGGATTGTATGGTTTAACCCAAATACACAAATCAAGAGACCATGAGTTTTCAGGAGTTTATAGATATTGGACAGCTTTTTATGTTCTTCTTTTAACCTATATTTTAAGTTTCCAGAGTTTGTTACCGATGTTATGGCCAGAAGGGTTTGAACTAACCGCCAATGTATTATTTTTCTTGATAATAATTTCTATCGTAGCAATAGTTTTGGCTATTGTTGGAATTTTCATGTCTGTTAATAAAAATAAACTCACTGGAAAAGAGGTTATAGGATTCATTAGTTTAGTTTTCCTTTATATCTTGTTAATTAGTTTAGCAAGTTTTATTTCTGGAGAAAGCTTGTTTAGTGGTTCAATTAGCGGAGGGCTTTGGGTAATGTGGCTTTTTGATAATATCTTATTCATCTTAGTAATACTCTCGGTTATTGGATATGGAACAAGATACCAATCTTCTAAAATAGTTAATTTGGCAATTATGTTTTTTGGACTGGACATAATCACTCGTTATATCGGGTTTGTTTTTGACTTTGGCGGACAGGTTGGATTTGCAGTAATGTCTATAATCGGAGGAATAATCTTAATTGCTGGTGGTTGGGGAATTGAAAAATGGAGAAGAAGATTAATTGAAAAGACAAAAGATAGATCTTCTCAAGGCTATTCAATTTATTAAAATGGACTCAAAATCAAAAAATAAAGAATATCTTAAACTGATAATCCTTTTAGGAATTTTATTTCTTATCTTAGGGGGGTTTTTGTTATATGTTTCTATCCCCTTATTAAGCACTAAAACAGCAGTTTTGGCAACACAACCAGTAGATCCTTTTGATTTAATTAGAGGGCAATACATTGTAATTCGTTATGAAATTGCTTCTATTCCTTCTATTGAGGGTGGAGAGGTGGGAGATAATGTATATGTTTCCCTTATGAAAGATACCAATGGAACCTCAAGATATAAAACAGCTTCTTTGGATAAACCTTCTAAAGATGATTTATTTATTAGAGGGCAGATAAAATCTATCTATGGAAATAATATGCAAGTGGAGTATGGAATTGAGCAATACTTTTTTGAAAGGGGGGCAAGATTTGAAACAAGAGGAATGGAAGTTAAAGTAAAATTAAGCAGTAATGGTGGTGCAAGAATTATTGGACTTTTACAAGACGGAGAACCTGTAAAGATAACTTACAGGAATAGAACACTTACTTCTTAGTAATTTCCTAACAAAAAGGGGCCATTTTTTGCAGTGTTGTACAACATAAATTAACAATCTTACATTAATAAACCCACTCGTCGCAAAATGTGCAGTTTTTTTCAATTGGGCAGGGGGAGAAGCTGTTTTTTCTGCAGTCTAAGATTTTTTTTGCTGTTTCTATCAGCTCTTGTTTTACTTCGTTTAAATTGAAGAATGTTCTTTGGGAGTGGATTTCTTTTGCATTTCCTTGCTCGTCAAGAACAAATTCTATGGGAGTTTCTTTTTGCAGTGTTTCAAGAATTAGTCTTTTTGGGCTCCCTAAAAGCTTAGAAGCAAGAGCATAAAAGCCGAGCTGCCAGTTTCTATATCTGGGTTTTATTTCTGTTTTTCCTGTTTTATAGTCTATTATCTCAATTCCATCATTGTTGAAGTCTATTCTGTCTGCGATTCCTTTGAATGTTAAGTTTTCCAACTTTATTTCAAGCCATTTTTCTGTGAGGGATTTTTCGCTGTATTTATTTTTGTTGCGATGGAAGAATATCTTTATCAGTGGAAGAGCTTCTTCTAAATTTATGAACTGCCATTTTTCGTCCATTTGCATGGTCTTTGCTAAATCTATGAACTGCTTTTCTTCTTTGATGTTGTTTTTGACTCCTTCTTCTAAAATTTTATGAATAAATGAGCCAAGCTTGATTGCATCCCAAGAAGCAGGGATTGGCTCGGGCATATTGTAAATGTATCGGTATTCATATTTCTTCTGGCATTCATCAAATAACTGCAATGCCGACGGGGAGAATGAAATTTCTTTTTTTAGAATCAGTTCTTTTTTTGCCTCTTTTGCCTCGGCATTTATTTCTTGGTATTCTTTTTTGGAGTCTTTTATGAATTCTATATCTTTATTATTTTTGTAATTTATCTCATAGAGAAATTGGCTTGGCGGATATTTCATCGCACCATATTTATTTGCGTATGTTAAATAGAGATTGGATTTTGCTCTTGTGAAACTCACATAACACAATCTTCTTTCTTCCATTAACTGATTTTGCATCTCATGCTTTGTTATAAAGTTTTCAGCTTCTTCTTTCGGCATGTTTTTTATCAGCTCTTTTATTTCAGGAGATAATTCTGAAGGCATTAACGACGAGTTTAATTTCTCCATTGGGAATCTTCTTTGGACGAGATTAGAGACAATTACTGTTTCATATTCAAGGCCTTTTGTAGAATGGGATGTCATTATTCTTATTCCTCCGTTGTCTAATGACGGAGATTCTATTTCAATTCCTAAAGAATCTATTATCTGCATGTGGTATAAAAAATCTGCAAGATTCTCGGATTCAATTTCTTCATGCTCTTGAGCAAGAGATAAAAATTTCTCAAGAATCAGGACTTTTTCTTTGTTGTCTTCTATTTTATCTTTTTCAAATCCAATTTTTTCGTACACTTGTTTTATTAATTCAACGGCTTTTGTCTTTGAGTTTGGGATTAAACTTTTTATTATTTTTATTATTCTATGCAGAATAAATTTTCCTTTTTCTGATAATTCAAGACCTGCTGCAAAATTTATGAATTTAATGCATATTGATTCTTCTTCCTTGTTTTCTCTTAAGAAATTTCCGATTATTATTTCATCTTCATTTGGAAAAGATGAATGGTGAACAAGACTCCAAATGGCATTTTCTCCGCCGCTTTCTTTCCTGTTTATTCTATCCAATATTTCAAGATAGCTTCTTACTATTGCTATGACCGGCATTTTAAAAAGGGACTTTTTTGCTATTGCTGTGAAGTTTATTCCTTGATTTGATAAATAATTTTTCAAGATTTTTGATTGATTGTGCGCACGAAACATCACGCATATTTCTTTTTCAGGAGTGCCTCTTGCAAGCTCATCATTTATTATTTCAATTATTTTTCGCACTTCTTCTTTTCCGTCATCAAGCTCGTAAACTTTTATTTTATTTCCTTCTTTGTTTAATGCACTTAATACTTTGAAGCATTCTTTTTTATTGCTGTAATTGTTTTCTATGAGTTGATGCGCTGCTTCCAATATTTTATTTGTTGAGCGGTATGATCTGTCTAATGTAAAAATGTCATTTGTTGAGACATTAAATGCCTTCTTGAAATTTACAAAATTGTCTTTATATGCACCTCTGAATCTGTAAATTGACTGGTTTAAGTCGCCGACTATTGTAATATTTTTATGCGGCGCGATTTTTTCTATCAAGTCGCATTGCAGTTTGTTTGTGTCCTGAAACTCATCTATTAAAAAATATTCAAATTCTTCCGCAATTTCCGGGGCTTTATCCAAAAGGATTAGCGCATTTTTGTTTAGGTCTGAATAATCGTGCAGGGATTTTTTGTTTTTTAGTTTTTCATATGATTCCCATGCTTTTAAAAATTTTATTTTGTCTATTGTTTTTTCCAGTTTTTCTATTTTTGATTTTAGCAATTCTTTTTTTTCTTTGCTTTTTTCTTTTTGAAGATGCATTGTATGCAGTTCAAATCTTGAAACCTCAAGATTTTTGTTAAGATTTTCAATATCTTTTTCTGTTTCTTTTTCAAGATATTCGCTTAATAAATCAACACTGATTCCCAAATCTTTTGCTATTCCTATTTCATTTATATATTGATGGCACAATCTCGGAGGGATTTTCAGATTTTTATGGAGCATGATTTTTGCGTCGTCGGGAAGAAGGATTTTGAAGTTAGTTATTCCTATTTTGCCGCCATATTTTTTTAATAATTCCGAGCAAAACGAGTGAAATGTTTTTATTATCGGCTCTTTTTCACTTTTTATTATCGGCAGGATTCTTTCTCTTAATGAATTTGCTGCTTCGTTTGAGAATGTAAGGCATACTATTTTTTCAGGAGGGTAAATCTTATTTTCCAAGATATATTTTATTTTTTCAACTAAGGCGCGGGTTTTTCCTGTGCCTGCTCCGGCGAGGATTGCGCAAGGGCCTTGGGTTTTTTCTAGGGGGTTCATGAGATATGGGGAAAAAGGGAGGTTAAATAATTTTGGATTTATTCTAGGGCAATAATCTTTATATATCTCTTAGATTATTATAGCCCATGAGAAGAACGGTTTTAAATGCGGGTTTGGCGGGGATTTTGGCATCGTGTGCTGTGAATGAACCTCAAAAATCTTTAACTGCTGAACAGGGCACTGATAAAATAGAAGATACAAAAAGAGAATTAGCAAAAGTTAAAGTTTACCCGCGTGAGGGTTTTTATCATAATCCTATTTATTCTGACAGTCCGCCTGAGATAATGGTTGAAACTCCGGCGGAGTTTAGATTGAGCAGAGTTGATTTTAATTCTATTTCTTATTTTAGTTCTCAATTTAAAACCTCTCCTGATGGAAACTCAAACTTTTATAAAATTGGAGTTCCACAAGAATTTTTTGAACTTGATGAAGGAGAGCATTTGATTAGATTGCATTTTTTAAGAAATGGGCAGGAAATATTAATGGAAAGAAATTTTTTAATAGATAAAACTCCTCCTGCAATTGAGGCTACTTCTTTAGGAAATGATGATAGCGGAAGATTTGTTTATGATATAAAAGTTTTTGATAATTATGCAGGGAAGAAAACTCTTAGACTTGGCAATGACAAAAGATGGCTACTAAGATATGATCCTGAAATTTTGCCTCAAGATGGAAATTTTGCTCCCGGAGATCACAGCACTTTGGTAATGGTTGTTTCAGATAGTGAACTGAAAAATTATTCGGTTGAGGATGCTTCGGGGAACGAGAAACGGGGCGATTTTGATTTTTAAGGGATATAGTGAAAAACATAAATAAATGAACAAAAATGTATGTTTTTCCCTTGATAGTCAAGGCATAAATGCTCATTTTTTAATGTCCTTGACTATAATAATCAAATTATTTGTCCAACACTTATCTCTTTTTTATTTTTATTAAAGAATAGATAAGCCGATTCTTGTCCAATTATTGTTGCTTTATTATCTTTAAGGTATATGCCTGTTCTTTCAGGCAATGCAATTATTTTGTTAATGAAGCTTTCTTTAATTTTATCTTCCTTTTCTTGTTTGTAATGACAAAGAATACTTATATCTTTCAATAAGTTCATTCCAGCAAATTCTTTTAATCCTACAAAGTTCTCGTCAGAAGAAGTTAGAATAGATTTTCCAAAAATAATCGCTCCTGCACTTCCACCATAAATAGGTGTCCCTTTTTTAATAGCTTTAATTAAGAATTCCCAGAAACCACTTTCTTTCAAAATTTTAAGCAAATAAAAAGTGTTTCCTCCTCCAATGTATATCCCTCCAAATTTTTCGGGATTAATCTCTTTGGATTTAAAGAGATCTTTTTCAGACCACATTTCATAGAACTTCACTCCTAATTTATCAAATGTTTCTTTTAACCATTTTAGACATTCGGGATAGGGATGTTTTATTTTGTTTATGGCTATTGGAATATAGAGTAGGGGTTTACTTTTTTTGAGGATATTAGAAAATAGTTCATCTACCTCTTTAGTCTTTTCTCCACTTCCTCCCCCAGATAGTATAATTTCCATTTTTTACCTAAATTTCTCAATGCTTGTTAAAAATCTCCAATCTTTAAATTGGAGTTTAGAGGCTGGAGATTTTTCACGGCAATCACAAAACCAAAACAAAACCCAAAGGGTTTTGTGATGATTAGCTTTTGGTGAAAATAAAACTTCATTTAGGTTTAAAAAACTATTTAGTTTTGGATTTATTCCCTATCGCAATAATCCTTATATATAACTTTGATTATCCTATTTAATGCGAAGAACAATTGCTAATGCAGGTTTGGCGGGGATTTTGGCGAGTTGTGTTGCAGATGGCGGATTGAAAAGAGAAATGTCTCCTTCAGAAATTCAAAGAATGCAGGAAGAGGCAGAGAGAACTATTGTTAATCCATCAGGAGTTTATTCTTTTTCTGCTGATACGGACACATCAAATAATTTGGTTCGGGTTGAAGTTCCTGCAGGCTTTGATTTAAGCAGAGTTGTTTTTAATTTTAGAAGTTATTCTGATTTTGGATTAAAAAATTCTGATGGCTCGGAGACAAGGGTTTATGACTTTAGGGTTCCTGTGAGTTTCTTAAAACTTGATGAAGGCGAATATCCCTTAAAATTATATTTATTAAGAGAGGGGTATGGATTTTTGGTTGAAAGAAATTTTTTAATAGACAGGACGCCTCCTGTTGTTGAAGTTGTTTCTTCAAAAAAAGACCGCAGAGGGAAATTCATTTATGATATAAAACTCTCTGACAATCTTCCCGGTAATGTTAAATTTAGGGTAGAGGATGAAGAAACTATACTTAGCAAACATGATACTGAAATCCCTGCAGGGAGCGGCGGTGTTGTTTTTGGAAATTACAGCGTTTTAGTGAGAGTTGTTTCTGATGCAGAGCTGATGAGTTATACTGCAACTGATAAAGCAGGTAATCCTCGCAGGGACTTTTTTGATTTTTAGCTTTAAATAATTTCTCCATACCCTATGAGGCGCCAGTGATTATTGATGTTTCTTGCTATACCGATGTTGTCGCCTTTGAATGGAACTATCGGAGATTTTAGCGAAACATTTATTTCGTTTTTTACAATTTTTTTGATTATGCCGACGGTAACTGTTGTATTAATTGAAAGCATTATTGTTTCTGCTGTTTTTAACGGCTCTATTTTCATGCTTCCTGACAAGCCCATTATTTTATCAAACAGTTCGTATTTGATTTTTAATTCTTCTGTTATTTCAGGGAGAATATTCTCCAGAGAGACTATGTTGCCTGACAATGAATCTGTCTTTCCCATTGCCATATCAAGTTCTGTTTCAATTGACGAGCTTCCTCCCGGAGTTAGAATTTCAACATTGTCTACTCCTTTGTGCAGACTTGCTATTTTTGTTTTTATTGTTTTGTAATTTATTTTGTTTGCTTCTTTGACTGTCAAGCCAGGTTTTATTTCTATTTCATCTCCTATTTTGAGAACTCCTTTTTTTAGAGTTCCTCCTAATACTGCTCCATGAAGCTGTGAGGGTTTTGTTCCAGGCCTGTTTATATCAAAGCTTCTTGCGACGAGAAATATTGGCTTTTCGCTTTGGCTTCTGTCTGGGATTTTTATTTTGCAGATTTCTTCAAATATCTTATCTATGTTTACTGACTGTTGGGCGGAGACTGGGATTATAGGAGAGTTTTCCGCTATTGTGCCCTTGAATTCTTTTCTTATATTTTCATAGTTTTCTTTTGCTTTTTCTATTGATACAAGGTCAATTTTGTTTTGAACAATTATTATATCTTTGATGTTTTTTGCGCGGAGGGCCATGAGATGTTCGCGTGTCTGCGGTTTTATGCCTTCGTTTGCGGCGACGACGAGAATTGCAGCATCTACAATTGCTGCTCCTGAAAGCATCGTTGCCATCAGCATTTCATGGCCGGGGGAATCTATAAAAGAAACATATTTTTGCGGGACGCCTTTTTTGTCCCGGTTAAATCCTTCTTTTGCATCTTTGTAGATTATTGTTTCTGCATAGCCCAATTTTATGGTTATTCCTCTTTTTAATTCTTCAGAGTGTGTGTCTGTCCACTTGCCCGAGAGTTTTTGCAGGAGAGTTGTTTTTCCGTGGTCTATATGACCGGCTATGATTATGTTTATTGTTTCTAATTCTGTGGGTTTATTCATAAATAATACACAGAACGAAAACCTTAAAAAGGTATTGTTTATTAGCCGTATATGAGAAAAGGTCAATATCAAGAAAGAACTCCTGTTTTATTAGCTTTCGGTACTCATGGAGAAAATATCTATGGAAAAAGTAATGTAACCCCTTTTTTTCAAGATAATGTTTGCAGGTTTATAGATGAAAAGATAGTTGGGGAGGATAGACAAGGAGCAGTAATTCATGAATATATTCTTTTAAATATGATTTCCTCTGGTCCAAAGGGCTCAACGAGAAAATCAAGAAAAATAGCTAAATTAAAAGGCCATAAACAAATTCAAATTGGAGAAAAGATACGAGAAGAAACAAAAGAATTGTATGAACATATAACTTCTTTATTGCGCTCATACCGAGATAAAGGAATTGGAATAACAAATTTGGATGTACAACATGATTTTGGATTCTTAGAAAGAATACTTTGTTTAAACCATAAAAGAAATGGTAGAGTACAAAGTTATTTAGAACCTCAAGATGAACGTACGACCTTTGATTTGTGTGAATGGGATTTAAGTTGGAGAAAATTAAGTTGGAGAATAAAGCTAATGCACTTAGGAATAATTTCTTTAGAAAAGCAATTACCCTATTTTGCAGAAGAAGCAAAACATTTAATAAAAATGCATTTAAGAAGAGATACAAATGTTTATGAATTGGCTAAGGGAATACGAAGCCAGGATCCAAAAAGAGCAATTATAATCCCGCGAGGACTTGGACATAAAGGAATGAAAGCGCTTTTTGACCCTAATGAATTTGATATTAGTTTTGTAGCGGAGGATGGACCTTCAGATTTTAGCCATGATTTATTAGAAAAAAGTTATTCTGGTCAGCCAACAGAAGAAGAATTCCAAAGAAATATTAGGTTGCAAGCAGAGTATCATAAAAGACTAATTAATTTGAGATTAGCAGATGGTTCTCAAACTTATTTAACAGATATTGGGCGAAAAAGAATAAACTTAGCTGCAAGGAACTATGCTCTTGAACAACTTGCTGCAGAGCGAGGTTTAAAAGCTAATAACCTTATCAAAGAATACCAATATGGGAATAAAAATTCCTCTTGACGCGACGCAGATAATGGTTAAGCCAGTTGGTTCTTTATGCAATCTTGATTGTGATTATTGTTATTATAAAGGTGCTGGCGTTCATGTTTTTGACGGACAAATGAGCATGATGTCTTTGGAGACTTTTGAAAAAGCTTGTAAGCAATATATGGATTTGTCGCCGAATGTTCCTGCTATTCATTGGCAGGGGGGCGAGCCTACTTTAAGAGGAGTTGATTTTTTCAGAGATGCTGTTGATATTGAGGGGAGAGTCTTGGGAAAGCAGTTTAGGATTTATGAACGGGGAATTGAAAATCATTTTCAGACTAATGGAACTATGCTGAATGATGAATGGTGCGGGTTTTTTAGAGAAAAGGGTTTTTTAGTCGGGTTGAGTGTTGACGGAAATTCTGATATGAACAGGGCTCGGGTTTTTAGAGAAGGAAGAGAAGTTTATGAGGGCTCTATAAGGTCTGTTGGGCTGTTGAGGAAACATGGAGTTGATTTTAATATTTTAAGTGTTGTGAGCAAGTATAATGTTTCTGATTCTGCGGGATTTTTTAAATTTTTATTAGACAATAGAATTCAATACTCCCAAATTATTTCTGCTAAACCAAAAATTGGCAGAAGTGGTTTTGATGAACACTCTTTAGGGGTTGAAGAATATGCTGATTTTATGAAATCTCTTTTTGATACTTGGGTTGAGGATGATAATCCTGAAATTCATATTAATACAATTGATGATTTATTGAGGGTTGCTCTCGGTAGAACACCTATGATATGCGAGTCGCGACCTTATTGCGCCGGGCAGGTTACTATTGAATGGAACGGAGATGTTTATCCATGCGACCATAATGTTACTGAAGATTTAAGATTGGGGAATGTTCATGATGGATGTTTGGCAGATATTTTGAGAAGCGATAAATATGTTAGTTTCCTTGACAGAACTGCTGCGCTTGATGAAGAATGCTTTAATTGTTCTTGGATGAGAATTTGTTTTGGTGGATGTCCGAGGCAGAGAAAAGATGGCGAAGAAAAGACCTATCTTTGCTCGGGGAATAAAAAAATATTTGAGTATGTTTTTACTAAAATGAACGAAGTTTTTAGAGGCGAGGGAAGGTTTAGGGATTCAAGAATGCGTGGATTTTTTGTTGAACTGAAGAGAGATGCGGAGAGAAATCCAGTAGAATAATGTTTAAAAATGCTTGAAGATTAGATTATGCAATATGGTTGATACAATGCCAGAGGTTGGTGATGATATGGGATGCAGGGTTGAGGATTTGGCTGTCGGGGATAGAGTGGAATTTTCTCTTGGCGAGGATGACCCTATTGTTGGATTAAGGGTATCTGGTTATTATAATGGAACAGGTCGTGGAGTTATTGGCGCATTGTTAGAAAAAATAACTTTTGGTTTGGTAAGCCCAGAACCATTGGTTTATGTTGGTTCTAATAAAGCCGCAGTTCATCTTTTTGATAATCTTGAAGGCAAAAGAGTTTATGTTATGGGAAATACTGCTTATCTTCTAAAAGATGTGAGAGACCTTAGAAGAATTGGTTAATGCTTGTTATTGCGCTGAAGCTTCTTTTTGTTGTTCTGGTTTCGGGGATTCTTTTGGCTTGTTTTGTTCTGGAAAGATTTCATGAAGATGTTTTTTTCCTGCCTTTAAAACTTTCATGTTTATTTGAATTGTCTTGTCTGAAATTTGATTTCCTCTGACTGATTTTCTTAATCTTAATCCTTTTGAGGTTTGGACTTTCTTTTTTCCTTCTCTTCTCGGCTTTTTGTGCATGCCCCATCCTTTTGTTAAGAGCATTCTTTTTAATTGAGGACCTTCAATATCTGCTTTGTGAGGGAAGCCCGCAATGTCGCTTGCGCCGGTTATTTCTAATTCGCAGCCTTCCAAATCATGTGAGATTTCTTTTCCGTTTATTTTGTCTCCCAGCTTCTTTCCGACGAGGACTTCGCTGTTTAATTCAAATTTCCATGCTTTTCCCTTTTCAGAGATGTTTAGTTTGAATACCATTTTATTTTATGGGAGATATAGGTTTTTAAATTGTTTGGTAATAATTTTTTGCAAAATTCAAAGATGTAATTCTTTAAACTTAACTTTTATTTACTTATTAACTCTTAGAGGGTAACAAAACAAAAGGTTTAAATAACTGCCTTTTTAATGAGATTTATGGGTATTACTAGGTTAAACGAGAAAGGAAAAGAATTAAGCAGACGTAGTTTTTTATCCTGCTTGGCTAAAGGGGCTGGCTTGACTGCTCTTTCAGGGTTTGTTGGACTTATTGGATGTTCTGAATCTGCTAGCAAAAAAGATGAAGAAGATGAGTTAAGAGCTACTTTGTTTAGTTATCTTTGCAATCCTGATTTTCGTTCATCTGATTTTTTTGAGCAAATAAGCGGAACAAAAACAAGATTTCTTAGGTGTGATTCTGAAGAAGGCAGTCTTTACTTTTACATCCCTAAACAGCACTTTAATAATGGCGTTTTGGAAAGAATAACAAAAAACCCTGCAGGCGTCGTCGGAATTGAAAGCGGCGGCAACTATCTTTTTGCTTTTCCTTCAAATGAACTAATCGCTGATCCTGATGCTGTTGTAAAAAAAGAATTTGGAAAATTTGTTTATTCTATAAGTTTAAGAGAACTTAGCGATTTTCTTTTTAACCGAAGTATTTATGGAGGGAACCTGCATATTGTCAGAGGGAAGGATACTCATGGCAGAAATATTATTCTTCCAAATCACGGGGCTTTAGTTGCAAAAGTTGGCGAGCCATCGGTGGAGAGACTTGCTTGTCAGATTACTGGCGGGCGTTTAGATTCTGCACAAAGCCTGCTTGATTTTGTGTCTGAAAATATAAATTATAGTGATATTGAGGCAGCCGGAAGATTTGAAACATTGAAGAGACCAAATGAAGTTTTTTTGACAGGCAATTCTGACTGCAGCGGCAAAGCAATTGCACTTTGTTCTTTGTACGAACAAGCTGGAATTCCTCAATTATTAGTTTATCTTAAAGATGTGGTTGGTTTGTGTCATGTGGCTCCTGCTATTCAGGGAGATTATTCATCTAGAAACGGCTTAAACTTTGAATATGATGGTGAGAGATATTTTATAGCAGAGTCAACTGCCGAAGGATTTCAGATTGGTAAATCTAAATTAAATCGCGATTTTGATATTCGGAATATAAGATACGTTCAAAGGCCTGGAGCAGACTCAAAAATAATTGATTTAAAAACAGGCGAAGAATTGCCTCCTTCTAAATGAGATAGAAGTTTAATATAGATATTATAAATATTAAAAGGTTGATTAACGCTGAAACAAGGCAGTAAAAACAATATTCTTTTATTACTTTTGCCTGAATATATACGAGGAAAGCAGAGAAGAGGACTGCTATTGAAGATATTAACAGCATCCAGAGAGTTATTTGCTCTTGACCGCTCCAAATTAATATGGATAAAATGATTATTAAAATATAGTAGCAGAATCCTACGATGTCATTTCTTATCCCCAAGGTTTTTGCCCACTTGCTTTCTGTTACAGATATGCAGCCGCCTTTCATTGGACAGACCAGCGGCTTTTTTTTCATATGATTAATAAAGATATAACTAGTATCTGCTGCTCCCAATATTGCGAGGGTTATTAATAAAGTTATTAAGCTGGACATTTTTTATTAAGATGATAATGAATTGATAATGCTATTGCTGTCAGCATTATTGCGATGTCTCTAAATAATAAATCTAATATTTCAATGTTAAAAATAATTATGGAAAACAATAAAATTGCAGAGATTAATGACGAATAAATGGGCCTTATTTCAGACAAAAGCCAAAATCCCAAGAATATCTGGAATACTGAAAAAAGCGTGAGAAAAATCGCCGGCGGTATAATCTTTGCTGTAAAATCCGGGATAAATGCTATCCATGAGCCAGGGTTTAATAACGACGCTGTTGCGGCATAAAATAATGGAACAGCCACTGCGATTCTTAAGACTAATGGGACTAAAACGTTTTCCGAAGCATCCTCTTTTTTATTTTTTGCCATTTTTGCCTTTTGGATTAGGATAGCAAGATATAAAAAGCTTTTTGAGATGTGATATTTATGACAACTAAAATAAATGATGGGCTTACGCAGGAAGAAAGACTTGCGAAGTTTTGCATTCATGCTGCTGATGCTTGTTTTAGAGAAGCCCAAAATAAGGATGTACGGGATAAAATGAATTATCTTAGAATTGCAGAGGAAAACCTTGAAAGAGCAAGAGGATATGGTTTTAATGTTGCCCCGCAATTCTCTAAGCTGGATCAATTAAGGAATAAATATTCTGCCGTCAGATAGTCTCATTTTTCCCTGAAGCTTTTGCTGATTTTTGCACTCCAGAAAGAAGGCAATGGGTTTGAGATAAATCCCTGAAATTCTTTTGAATAAACATATGCGAGGCCCTGCTCTTTTTTGTATTTGTTGAATTTCTTTTCTACTTTTTCATAGACATCTTTTATTTTTTTTCTTTCAAAATCTTTTTGCAATAATGAAGTTGGCTTTAGTATCAGGAAATCTGCCTGGCGCAGGATATTTACGTCGAGGTTTGATGAATTTTGAGAGATAAATAAGATGTTCAGATTTTTATGCCTTGATATAAGAATTAATTCGCTTAGCAACTGGTTCGGCTTGCTCATTGATTTTCTTGAGCTGAAAAGAATTCCACCTTCGTCTATTAAAATGTTTGAGTTGTTTTTAATCTGCGATATGTCTTCTATAACCTCTATCCATGAAGGCATTTCTGATTCGTTGAAACCCATGGCGTAACATTTTGTTTTTTGTCTTGCGTAAATGTTTTCAAGAAGTTTGACTCCAACTGCTGTTTTCCCGGAGCCTCTTGCGCCGAGGATTATTCCTATTTTGCTTTCTAATTTTAAAAGTTCTTTTTCCCATAATTGATAATTTCCTTCTATTGATTCTATTACTTTAATTGAGCCATATTTTGCTTCCATTTCTTCCCTTGTTTTTTTAATTTTGCCTTCAATGTTTTTTTGCTTTATTTTTTTGCCTAAAAGATATATTCCTTTGCCTATGTAATAAGGGGTTTTTAGGATGTGCAGAATTAAGTTTTTTACCATTTGCTTTTTAAGTTTTCCGGGTTATTAATCTTTTTCTTTTTGGAGATAATGTAACCTTATCGTCATCTGGTTTTTTACCAGAAGCTATTAAATAACCTCTATAAATTTAGTATTAATGTTTGCAAGCATAATTAATATTTCATCCTCGATAAATCGCATAACTTCAGATTATAAGATTGATAATCCAAATTTTTAATAATTATTTCATGATGCAATTTTAGACAAAGTAACGTTAACTATACAATATCCTTTTGAGTCTGACTATATTCCCCAATTATCTTTTTTCTTTCTTTTAATTTCCGCGATTTCCTGAAGAGCTTTAATTTCTCCTTGCGAGAGGAGGTCTTTGTTTTTCTTGAATGCTTTGAATTGCGATTCTGACAATTGAGAATAGAGAAAGCCTTTTTCTTTTAACTGCCTCTCAAAATTTGTTCCTGGGAGAGATATTGCAACTTCCATGTTTTCCTCTGCTTCGTCAATTGAACTTTTATCTGATTGAATTGCTTTTACTCTTGCTATACTTTCGTCGTCTTCACTTATTAAATTTATATTTTTTCTTAATATTCCTGCGAGAACTTTCACACCAAATATTGAGGGGTTTGAATTTCTAAAAACATATTTGTGAAGAATTTCCAGCTTGCATATTGCTGCAAGGCCCATTAATTTTTCTTTTTCTATTTCATCCTGTTTTTGCTTTCTCCATAATTCCAGGTCTTCTATTAATTTGTAAACAACTTCATTTGTCAGGACTTTTATATTTCCGAATTCAATATCTTCGTCGTGCCCTACATTAAAACCGACGACAACTGCGTCAAGAGGGTTTATCTCCAGATTGGCTTTTGCAGAGATTATGTCCACCTTGTTTATCTGCCCGATTCCTGCTTTTACTATTTTTATATTTGACTGCTTTAACAAAGTTATTAATGCTTCAAGAGAGCCGAGGGAATCTGCTTTGATTATTATCCCTTCTTTGTCTAAGTTGATTGCCTGGGAAATTTCTTTTTTGAATTTTTCAGATACTTCTTTTAGATTATTATTTATTTTTTCAAAGGGCATTCCTGAAAGCAGGCCTTCTTTATGAGTTAAATGAAGCCGCGCTCCTGTTGCTGCGGTTATTTTTTTTACTGCCTTGAACTTTGTTGAAAGAGGAAGTATTTCTTCTAAAGCGCGCACCTTTGTTATCAACGGCTCTCCTGAAAGCGTTGCGATTGCTATTTCGTCGTTTTCTTTTAATTCTCCGTCGTAAAGAATTGATTCAAGGCATTCCATTGATTTTTCTTTTTTTATTTCAAGGAGAACTCCTTTTGCGTTCTCGGATAATTCTAATCTTTTTGCAAGGAATTTTTGAGACAGACCGCACAGCACATAGAGGAGCTCTGAAATTCCTTCTCCGGTTCTTGCGGAGCACGGGACTATCGCGATGTTTTTGGTGAAGTCTGTGATGTCGTAAAATAATTCGGGGACAAATCCATGCGACTGCAATGCACTTTGGAAAGTCATTAGTTTTGTGTCAAACTCCTGACGAATATGAATTGGCAAGGATTCTATTGTTTCTTTTACCGAAGATTTTTTCTGCCAGCCTGAAATGGTGTCTATTTTATTTAGTGCAATCACGAAAGGGGTTTTGTTTGCTTTGAGTATTGAAATTACTTCTGCTGTCTGCGGTTTTATTCCTTCTTTGATGTCCACGACGAGGATTGCCAAATCTGCGAGCGCCCCTCCTCTTTTTCTTAGGTTTGTGAATGCTGCGTGCCCTGGCGTATCAATGAAAAGAAAGCCGGAAATTTTTAGTTCTAATTTTGTTTTTTCAATTAAGGGGCATGCTTTTTTTATTTGTTCAAGTGGATATTTTGTGAAAGAAATTTTTTGTGTTATTCCGCCTGCTTCGTTTTCCTGAAGAGATGTTCCTCTAAATCTGTCAAGAATGCTTGTCTTGCCGTGGTCTACGTGACCGGCTACGGTTATTATCGGCTGGCGCAAATGCTGATGTTGAGATTCTTTGCTCATGTTTGTTTCCCCGCATGAATTATCTATTGTATGAGGATTTTTAAAGGTGGCGGTTTGGAGGTTTTGGATTATATAAAAATAAAATTATTTATGGAACATGTAAATCCCAGAATACAACGCAGTTATTAACATAAATTAATCTTGATAGTATAGAGAACTGCGCGGGATAAGTTACATTTTGTCCGCAGTTCTCTGATGGATGACTGCTAAAACCAAGTCACCTAAACAACGCAGTTATCCATATTTGTTCTTTTGGTTTATTTATCATCTCTTATTGATAAAAACGATTGAGCTATAATGGGCTATAGTATAATGTATAATGGTAAAAACATTAGATAATGGAAAAATTTACTTTTAATGGTAATTTAAATTATTTTTGGAAAAGATAGTTTATTTTGGTAAATTCAAATAGAGGATTATTTAAAATTTATCAAGGCAAATTAAGAACTACATAAACATTTCTTCAGAATCTTCCTGCAATTCTTGGGGCTGTTCTTGAACTGGTTCTCTTTTTTCAAATTTTTTGTTTGGGAATGTTGTTTGTTTTTTGTCTTTGTAAGCGATATAAGCAGGGTTTTGCTGCTGCGTTGGTGCTTGCGACTGCATTGATGCGACTGCTCTTTTAAATTCTTCCTCGTCAATTGAGTTTATCGCATCTTTGAATTGCCTGAATTTATCTGCCGGGATTCTTGTGCCTGCTTTTGTGAACCCGCTGTATCTTTCTGATTTTACAAACTCTCTGATTGTCAAGCCGACTTTTCCGCCGAAGTCGTCAATCCTGATAATTATATCTGTTTCGGGGTTTTTCTGAATTTTGTCTATGTCTTTTTCCATATATTAAACAATAATAAAGCTTATATAAAGTTATTTGTTATTGATGATAATATGAGTTTAGACTTTTTAAGAACAGCACGCGAATATTTGAGGAAAGAAGGATATAAGGTTAAAGATGAAGGGGGCATACTGGTTGTTTCTGATTATGATGGAAGGGCTATGGGGTTTCTTTGGCGCAGGAGTTATGAAGTGGCGAGGATTACTTTTTATAACAGAGATAATAACCATTTTAGACTTGAACTATTAGAAGATGTTGATGGCTGCGAGGAAGTTGAAAATCATATGAATTATATTGTTGATAAGTTTAATGAAAGAGGTGTTGAAGTCGGACTTGAGGTTAGTGAAATAGAAAGACGAAGGAGATAGTTATGATGTGCAGGATAATACGCCCCGTCGGAAACGGAGTTAATCTTTTTGAAGTTTCTTTTGAAAAATGCAATTTTGTAAGTGAAAGTTTATTGGCTTTTGTAGATGATTGCAAGGAAGATTTGGGTAAAGTCGTTGATAGACTGCGAAAGAGGGAGTTTTCTTTTGTGCTTTATGATTTTGAAAGATTTTTTTATGAAGAGGATTCTTCTGACATGACAAGAACTTTTGGAGAGATAATTTTGAGCAATGCAGAGAATTCAGATAATTATATTGCTTTTAGTTCTGAATTCTCTGATGGACAATTTGGAAAAATAAGCAACGCAACCGGACAAATTGCTCATGATTATGAAATGAGATTAAAGCACTTTACAAAAACTTATAATTCTTTTTTGGATAGTTTTCTTGATTATGATGTTGCGATGGTTAATTGCAGGATGTATGTTAAAGGATGGAGAGATAAGATAACAAGGACTTTGAGAAGTTAGATGGGAGAATATATTAATGCTTGTTAAAATGCCTGAACCTGCGGGAGATGCGGTTGAATTGTTTAGACTTGGAATTGACTGCCCTGCTATGAGCAAAAAAGATTTGGAGGGCTTATGTTTTATGGTAGAGGCGAGTCTTGATGAAGTTTGTTCAGTATTGAAAAGAGGGGAATTTTCTATTGCAGATTACAATTTGACTTTACGCAATGCTATTTCAAAAAAGATTGTTGGAAATATTTTGCAGGGAGGATTTGTTATAAGCGAAAAATCAATGTGGGTTGTTGATGATTTGCAGGAGAGATATAAATCTTCATTCGCCGAGATTATTAGGAGTTACGACAATTTTCCTATTATCGCTAATATGGAGATTGCTGCTTTTAGAGACAGCGTGACGTCAGAGGTTATGGCAAGAAATCCTTATTCTGATTAAGTATATAAAAGGAAAGATATTTTTCATTTTATGAAAGCATTAAAAATAGGGAACATAAAACTTAAAAATAGATTGTTTCTTGCGCCGATGGTTGAGGTTACTGACCTGCCTTATAGGGTTTTATGCCGCAGACAAGGGGCTGCTATTGCTTATACTGAAATGATTTATGTTGACGCGATTTTGCATGAAAATAAGAAGACTCTTGATATGCTTCGGACTTCTGAAGAGGATAAGCCAATTGGAATTCAGGTGACTGGGAATAATGCAGGAGAGTTTAGGAAACTTAGCAAACTTTCTTTGTTGAGGAATTTTGATTTAGTTGATATAAATTGCGGATGTCCTTCTAGTAGAATTGTTGGGAATGAAGCAGGGAGTTATCTGCTGAAGACGCCTGACAAGATTGGGGAGATGATTAAAATTTTGAAAGATTCTGGATTGATTGTTACCGCTAAAATTAGATTGGGGTTTAAGAATAATAATGTCATGGAAGTTTCAAAGAAGATTAATAAAGCAGGGGCTGATTTGCTGACGATTCATGCGAGGACTGCTGAACAGAGAAGCAGTGAGCCGGCTGACTGGAAATGGATTTCTAAAGTTAAAAATGAAATTGGGATTCCTGTTGTTGGTAATGGGGGAATTGTTGATGGGAAAAGTGCGGCTGTGATGCTTGATATTGCTGACGGGGCGATGATTGCCGGTGCTGCGCTTGGAAATCCGTTTGTTTTTCGCGAGGCATTGAGATATTTGAAAACAGGAAAAGAAAAAGAAGTTGATTATAAAGAAAAGATTGCGGCTTATTTAGATTATATTAATTTGGCGAAAAAATATGGTTTGACTGATTTGGCTCGGGTTAAATTTTTGGGGGGACATTTTTTGAGGGGGTTTTGGGGGGCTTCTAAAGCTCGGTGGGGGTTGATGGGGATGAAGAGTGTTGAGGATGTTGTTGAGTTTGTGGGAGGGATTAGATAATTTTAAATACTATTTTATTATTTATTTTTATACAATGAACAAGAATGGCGGAGCTTCTGGGATAATTTTGTTGGTAGTGAAAGATGATAGTGAGAGAGTTGTTTGTTTGAGTGCTTATTCTGAAACGTGCGGGGAAGATATTGTGAGAAGAGCTCCTGAATCTTTTTTTGGGCATATAAAAGAATTAGTCGGGAGAGATTATCAAAAATTGGTTGATTGGTTTGAAGAGTTAAGGACAGAACTCTGTTTGGAGAGAGGATGTTTGGAAGATGCACATTACAAAGTTTTTATTGATACTACTCTTCCTTACAGATGTTTTGAGTTAAGTCATCGCAATGGCAAATTTCTTGATGAGGAAAGACCTCGTGTTGTTGCAAGTCCATTTTCCGAAAATGTAAGGCGCCTCGCAGAGATAACGAAGTATAGACTTCATAATCATGACTGATAGTAATGCTTATAATCCTTTTTTGTTTAGTTAATTGATGATAAAATTATACAATACTTTGACAAGGAAGAAAGAAAACTTTAAGCCGATTGTTAAAGGTAGAGTTGGGATTTATTCTTGCGGGCCGACGGTTTATTGGTATCAGCATATTGGAAATTTGAGGACAGCAATTCTTGCTGATTTTTTGAAGAGAGTTTTTATTTATAATAACTATAAAGTTATTCATGTAATGAACTTTACCGATGTTGATGATAAGACTATTAAAAGCAGTAAAAAAGAGAATCTTGCTCTTAAAGAACTAACAAGGAAATATGAAAGAGTTTATTTAGAAGATATTGAATCTGCAAATATAATCAAGCCATCTAAATTCTTGAGGGCTACGGAGAATATAAAAGAGATGGTTGAAATTGTTAATATTTTACTTAAAAATGGGTTGGCTTACACTGCTAAGGAAGGGATTTATTTTTCTATTAATAAATTAAAGAATTATGGAAAATTAGCAAGATTGGATAAAATAACAAAAACAAAAGAAAGAATAATCTCTGATGAATATGACAAAACTAATGCTCGCGATTTTGCTTTGTGGAAGTTTTATACTGCAGAAGACGGAGATGTTTTTTGGAAAACTAAAATAGGAAAAGGGCGCCCCGGCTGGCATATTGAATGTTCTGCGATGAGCATGAAAGTTCTTGGAGAAAATTTTGATATTCATACCGGTGGAATGGATTTAATATTTCCTCATCACACTAACGAGATAGCTCAAAGTGAAGGAGCTACTGGAAAGAAATTTGTAAACTATTGGGTTCATGGAGGGATGTTGAATTTAAAAGAAGGAAAAATGTCTAAATCTTTAGGAAATATTTATACGTTTAATGATTTGCGCAAACAAGGATATGAACCAATACACTTTAGATATCTGACTTTACAAACTCATTACAAAAAGCCACTTGAATTTTCTTTTGAAGCGCTTGACGCCGCAAAAAATGCCTATGAAAAAATAAAAAGAAAAATTATTGAATTGCGCGGGGAGAAACATAAGGGAAATGATTCAACAAAAGAATATTCTGCGAAATTTCTTGAAGCTGTTAATGATGATTTGAATATGCCCCGGGCTTTGGAAGTTTTTTGGGGGGTTTTGGAAGATAAAGATTTTGAGGTTAAGAAAAAATTGAAATTGCTTGAGAAATTTGACGAGGTTTTGGGGTTGGGGATTAAGAACATGAAGGGCGAGAAGATTGATGTTCCTAAAGATGTTATGGACTTGGTTAGAGAGAGGGAGAAATTGCGGGCGGCGAAGATGTGGGTGGAGGCGGATATTTTTAGGGAGAGGATTAGGGGGAGGGGGTTTTTGGTGGAGGATGGGGATGGGGAGAGCGTGGTTAGGGAGGTTTAGTGTTTTGGGTTCAATGACTTCATTCCATAAACAAAATTAGCCCCGTCAATATAAACGGAAATTCTTTTTGCCATAATAAAACCCCCAGTGTTCAACACGACTGGGATACGGTGCGGGATGTCCGAAGACTTAAGGCATTCCCTGATACCTTAGTTTATGTAAGTTATAGAATTATTTAAGCTTTTCGCAATGTCCTAAATTGTAAACCTAAAGTTTTCTTATATTGAGAAGATTTAACTCAAGCACCTAAATATTTTTAAATAGAAATTGTGAAGAGTTTTTATGGGAAGAGTTAATAGTTATACTTTATATCCAGAATCTGAAGAAAAGGTTTTTGAGATATTTAGAAGGTTTTATGAAATTTTTAATAGTAGTGGAATTTTAATCAGTGGTGGCGGTAATCTCACAGAGGATATTGATGAGGCAGTTTATTCTGATACTAATACTTTTCTTGTAAATACTAATGTCGGAGTATACAAAGTGGCTCTTGAAGTTGACAATTCTCGTGAAAGATTAGGATTAAGGATGGGAATTGAAACAACGCCATCCCAAGCGCAAATAAGGGAAGATTTAGAAAGGCGTGTCCTTGCTGAAGGATTTAAGGAAGATGATGAAGGGTCTACTTGGAATTTCTAATCTTTATTTTTTATTCCCATAATTATTATTCTGCAGTTTTCTCACTTCATCAATGACTCTGATGTCGGGGGAGAGAACATAAACGTGGTCGTTTTGCGAGCGGATTGCCCTGTATATTCTCTGCAGAAATTCTCTGTAGGCTTTGTCTTTGTAAAAGTCCCAGAAATATTCGGGGTGTGTTTTTTGGAGGATTTTCCAGAATGTGTCGCTTATATTTGGATAGGGGTATTTTGTGAATACAACTGAACGGCACATGTTTCCGGGGAAGTTTACTCCGCGTGAGCATTTTGTTGTAAATAATTTGTCTGCGAGCCCCTGCTTAAATATTGAAATTAATTTTCCGGTTTTGTCATTGCTTTGAATTTCAATTAACCTTTCTTTTGAAGTCAGATTCTGCAAATTCATAGATGTTTTTTCCGGCTCTGACGGCAGGTCTTGATAGGCGTTTACATGAACTAATGCAGGCAGAGGAGCTTTTGCAATGCACGACGACAAAGCCGAGAGGTAATCCTCTCTTGAATGCCTTCCTGCCTGAAAGTTTGAATATTTGCAGTCAAATTCTTTTCCTGTTCTGATTATTTCCATTGACCCCGGGGCGAGGGTTTCTGCTTCAACAACTTTAAAGTTTTTTATCCCGAATATATTTCTTAAAACAGATTCGGAATGCAGTGTTCCTGACATGAATACGAGGGCTTTGTTTTTTTCTATTAACTCTTTTATTTTTCCTGACAGGTTTGTGCTTACGAGCTTTGCTATGAGGTTGTCGTCTTCTTTTCTGTAAGTGAGATAAATATCTTTGAAGTTTCCTACAAAGTTGTTGGAGATTTCCAGCGCTTTGTTTGAGTAGTTTAATTCGTCTATAAGGATTTCTGCTTCTAATTCATGGTCTAATAAAAATAACTGCAAGATTTTGTCTATCTTTGTTTCTTCTATACTGAAGACTTTATTTTCATCTATGCCTAAGGCTCTTTTGTTTTGCTCTTCAAGTTTTATCAACTCTGAAATTTCCGATATTGTCTGCCTTGCTGATTCTTTTTCGGGATTTATAGACGTTAATGAGTGCGACAGGCGCGTTATGTTGAGCTCTTCCTGGTCAAACAAGCTGTCTAAAAACTCGTCTGCTTCATCTATAACTTCTACTTCTGTTTCGGGTTTTCTTCCGATTGAGAGTTCTGCCTTGTATTTTGCGGAGTTGAATATAATTATGTCTGCGTCCTTGTAAGCAAGATATTGGTCGTAATATGAACAGCCGGATTTTCTGTGATAGAAGATGTATTCTTTGCCGCCGACGCCTTTGTATCTTATTTTTTTTGCGTCTTTTAAATTGTTTAATTCTAATTCTGCTCTAATTATTGGGCTCCAGTAAGGGTTTGCCGGCGCGATGGATATTCTTTTTATGTTTTTTAATTCTGGGATTTCCTGCCCTGACAAAAATGGGTTTTCTTTGTAGTAGTCTGCGATTTGGGAATAATTTTTCTCAGTTATTTTAATGTTCTCGGGAAGTGTTGGGTCTGCGCATGAAACTCCGGGGTTTATCAGCGAGTCGTGGTTTTCTCTTCCGGTCATCATTGCGATTTTAATTTTTCTCCCGTCTGACTTTAAGAGAAATTTATTTTCCATGTAATCTTCTTCGTATTGCCTCTGCAGATTTTTTACCGGAACAATTATTGATGTTTTTCCTAAAATGCGTGCGATGTTTAATGCTATTGCCGATTTTCCTGTGCCGCACGCTCCATGAAGAAAAATTATTTTCTCTCCTTTTTTTATCAAATCAGTAATTTCTTTTACTATGTCTTCCTGTGTTTTTTGATTTGAAAATTTTAATGGCGGAATCTTTCCATTTTTGTCGTTCAAGCTCCAGTATGAAGTGTCTTTTATCTGCTCAAATTTTTCTTCTTTTAAAAATTGCAGGGAATCTGATTTTTTTAAATTAGAAACTACTTCTTCTACTTCCTGCGGAACATCTATGAGATTTAATAATAATTTTCCTTGAGAATCAAATCTTAGCCTCTTCATTATTGTATTTTGGGAGGGGGGTTTTTAAGATTTTAGTTTTGACAAGAGAGGGGTTTGTTTTGTTGGGTGGTCGGGGTTTTTGGGTTGGAGGGGTTACGGATTGGTGTTATGGGGGGTTGTTGGTTGGGGAGAGAAGGGGGGGTTTGGTTGGAGAGGGGTTTTTGGGGGGAAGTTTGAGCTTGATGTTGTAGTTTTTATTTTTTGTATCTCTTAAGGTATATACCAATTATTTTTTTACTTCCTTCTCCGATTTTTATTTTGCTTCCAGTTTTATAAAATGCAATATTTTTTATTTCATGACTAGGTTTTGGTATTCCTTCTGACTCAATCAAAAACACTTTAGAATGATTTCTTATTAATCTACCCCTATGGTCGCGCCATTTTATTCCAATATCCTTAAAAAGATATTTAATTTTCTTAGTCTTTAATGTAGTTTCTTCATAAAGCTCCCGGATTGCCGCATTTTTTCTATTTTCCCAAGATTTCGCACCACCGCCTGGAAGAATAAAGGTATCTCCTCCTGCCACAACTAAAATTCCCTTTTTAGTGTCTACAATTGCTACACCCTTTCTTCTTTTGTCGCTCATATTATTTTATAAAGAAAACCAATTTATTTATTAAGTTATCGTTCTTTTTTTCTCGATTATTAAAATCCTGAAATTTTTGTTTCAGCTATCGAAAATAAGCCATTGCTATTTTATACATTTGTAATTTTTATGTTTGGCAATCTTTAAAGATTTTTATTTTATATAATCCTCACAAAACCACAACCACCCCAATAATCAGAAGATTCAAAAGCCAGTAAGATGCGTTGAGGATATAGAGTTTAATTGGCTTGTTTTCCCAGAGGACGCTGCCGAGGAGGGTGCTTGAGGCGTAGAAGCCGAGCCAGAGCAGGACTGCGATTTCTGCGGATTTTGTGACTGATGTTATGTACATTCTGTTTAATATTGTTGACAGGACGAATGCGGTTATTAGCGTTCCGATGAAATTTACAATGAGAAGTTTAGCCATGCCTTTTTGTTTTGCTTTTTTCTTGTCTATATCTTTAAACCCCATTAATCTTGCCCATGTTTTTCCGAATAAGGGTCCGTACCAGAGAGCGCCGAATATGAATGAGATTATTGTTGCGGTGATTATTTCTATTGAGCCCATTGGATAATTAATTGTTTGAGATTTATATAGGTTTGTTTTAAAAGACTTAATTAGATTTAGCCATTTATTAATATAATTTTTTGGGTAAATGGAGGGTTATTATTGATATTAATCTTGGAGGATGGTTGAAATATATCAAGCGATAGTTTTAATAATTCTTTTATAATTTTAGAATTGTGCGGAGATGCCGGCTGAAAGACTGAAGTCTTAGTGCCGTCACTCCTTACTTCGTGCGGAGATGCCGGAGAGGTCAAACGGGACGCGTTAAGGCCGCGTTGGCTTAGTGCCTGCTAAGGTTCGAATCCTTATCTCCGCATATTAGTTGAAGGATTAGATTTTGATAATTCTTGCATTGCTGGTTATTGACGTTACCTTTATTAACATGTATTGTCTATAATATATATTGAATTATATCAATGAAAGGAGGTGTGAAAATGGCTAAGAGATCAAGCGGAAACGGGCTTGGAGGATGGGCGTTTTTGATAGGAGTAATTCTCGCTGTTGTGTTTGGCGCACTTGATAATGTCGGCGGGGTGCTTTGGATACTTGTAGTAATTGGACTAATCGTCGGATTTTTGAATATTGCTGAAGAGGAGGCAAGCCACTTCTTGATGTCAGGAGCAGTGCTTATAATTGCCAGTGCTTTAGGCGGCGGAGCTGGAGTGATGAGTTCAATTGGAATTGTGGCTAATATCCTTGATGCTTTGCTTGCAATATTTGTCCCTGCTGTTATTGTGGTAGCTGTGAAAAATGTTTTTAGCGTGGCAAGGCATTAAAAAGTTTTATTTTTATTTTTTTATTTTTTTCTGAAAGGTTTTGGGATAATATAGTGAAAGACATAAATAATTGAGCAAAATTGTATGTCTTTCCCTTGATAGTCAAGGCGCAAATGCTCAATTTTCAGCGTCCTTGACTATATTAATGGGGGTATTGAGATTATTATGATTCATATATAATTATTAATATAAATTATAACGCAGGACTTAAATTTTTCCACGCTGTTTTTAAGTCCTGCGAATATAGCAAGAGACAGAGTGGGGAAATATTAAAGTCTCTTGCTATAAGTTGTGATCGTTTATAGCAATTCTTATATTTAGAGTAGTTTTTTAAAAGCTGAAAATATTTAGATATATGCCCGGATGGCACAATGGTACTGCGCGAGTCTCGAGAACTCGTTTCCGCAAGGATATCCCGGTTCGATTCCGGGTCCGGGCGTTTAATCAAAAAGTCTTTAATCCATTAGTTCGATACTTCTTTATGAAACTTTATGTGACTAGACATTGTCAATCTGTTGGAAACGCTAAAAAACTAATTGATGATAATTCAGCTCCTAATGGGAAAAATGATATGTTATCTGAAGAAGGAAAAAGACAAGCGGAAGATTTAGCTAAAAAACTTGAAGATTATAAAATTGATTTGATTATAATTAGTCTATTTAAAAGAACAAGAGAGACAGTTGAACCTTACCTTAAAACACACAAAATACCAGTAATTACTTCTAATTTATTGGGAGAGAGAAATGCAGGCATATTTGCGGGAAAAGATATAACAGCAATGAAATTATATTGCCAAGAACATAATATCTCTGATAGGGTGTCATGGAGACCAGAAAATGGAGAATCTATTTTTGAAGTTTATGAAAGATCTAAGAAATTTCTATCCTATTTGAGAAAAAACTTTAAAGGTAAAAATGTTTTAGTATGCGCACATACCAACTTCTTAAGATGCTTAGACATTCTTATTAAAAGAAAAGACATAATGGACTTTTATTTTGGTAAAGAGTTAAATCACGGAGACGTTAAAGAGTATCAAATTTAATAAGGGGTTTTATCAGGGATATAATATACCTGCATTTCGGTAAGTTTATATATTATTTTTGTTAAGAGTTGATATGAAGAGCAAAAATAATTTGGTTTATTGGGTTATTGGAATTGTGGTTGTTTTAGCGGTTGTTATTTTTGCTTTGAGGGGCGGTTCTGCCGGGGATTATGATGTTTTTGCGCAGTGTTTGACGACGAGCGGGGCTAAGATGTACGGGGCTTATTGGTGTCCTCATTGCCAGAATCAGAAAGAGTTGTTTGGAAACAGCTGGGATAAGATTGATTATATTGAGTGCTCTTTGCCTGGCGGACAGGGGCAGACGCAGGAATGCCAGCTTGCAGGAATTCAGGGATATCCGACATGGGAGTTTGGGGACGGGTCGCGGGTTTCGGGGGAGATGGACTTGAAGCAGTTGAGTTCTGTTAGTGGGTGCGGGTTAGAGTAGAGTAATTATTTGGAAGTAACAAATAGGAAGATTTATAAAGTCTATAGTTCGTTGAGAAAGTTATGGCTCAAGAAACTAAATATGGCATTATATCTGATGTGCACCAAGACCCAGGAATAGTTCCGGTAGCTATTGATCTCTTAAAAAGATTGGGGGCTGAAAAACTATTGGTAAATGGGGATATTGGAGAAAGACGAGCAACACTTCAAGATAGTCAAAGATATGTCGGATTTATTCTTGACTCTATTGGAAAAAGCGGATTAGAATCTTTTGTTCAGCCTGGAAGTCATGAAACATTACTCTCTTTTGGTCCTGCGTTGGATCATTTTGCAGGAAAATATTCAAACATAGTTGATGCTACAAAAAATTCAAAGGTTGAGCAAAGAGGGCATAGTTTAGTTTTCCTGCCTGGCTCTGATTTTTCATGCGGAGGAGAATATCAGATTGGAAATCATAGACAAATCCCAAGCGGAAGGTATGTTCGATTAGAAGAAGGAGGTTTAATGCAATTTGAAGATTTTAACCAATATGTTGCGGCACTTCAGTGTGGTCTTGCACAAGGAGCTATGCAATATGCAAATATGGGAGATTTACAAAAATTAGTAAATGATCCTGATAAAACCATCATGGTTTGTCATGTTCCTAGAAGATTTGATGATGTAGAAACTTGTGTTGATATGGCAGAGTTTGGAGATATTGAAAAAACATTCTTTGCAGATTTTGTTATTTATGAAGATGGTGACGAACAAGTTGTGATATATTATGAAGAAGGAAAATCCGGAATGATTCAGAAACCTAAATCTGTTAAGAGTATTGTGCGCGGTCAGATTTTTCAGGAAGGTTCTGTTTTCCCAATTGAAAGTGCTAAGAGATTTGTTAGTTACGGGGCTCCAGTTAAAATAAAAAGAGAAAATAGGGGAAATGAAGATCTAAAAACTCTCTATGAAGAATTGGGCATAAACAAAGCTGTGAACGGACATTTTCATGAAAGCGGACATAGAGCAAATGATAGAATGGGGCGCCATGTTCCTGAAGGAGATTTAGTTACAGAATTATTTTGGAATTCTGGTCATCTTGATGTTGGACAAACAGGGATACTTACTGTCGGGGATGGAAAGGTTAGTTATAAAAATATAAGACTTGAAGAGCATTTGAATTAAAAGGAAAATTATTTTCTATCGTCTTTAACTTTAGACAATGCAAATAAACCCAGAATTATAAAAAATGTGACTACTAATGTTGCTATTCTGTATCTGTAACTTCCTATTGAAATTAAGTTTGAGACTACTAATCCCCAGACTATTGGGCCGATGAATGACGAGGCTCTTTCTGCCAGGCCGAAATATGCGAATGCTAAATTGTGTTTTCCTTCGGGCGCGATGCATGACATGACTGAACGCGATACTGCCCAGTTTGAGCCGAACCAAAGACCCATGATAGTTGTTGAAACTACAAACAAAGTGAAGTTTGTGATAAATCCTATGAATGGCAGGATTACTATCCAGCCGAATAGGAGAAACATGAGTGTTCTTTTGTGGCCTAGCTTGTCTGCGATATAACCTGACAAACTGCCGCCGATTGCAGAGGTAATTAATATTCCCAATAAAATATATGTTTTTGTTGTGTCTGAAACTCCCCAGACTTGCTCAAGGAAGATTGGAAAATTGTTTGAAGCAGTTAAAATAGCGTCGTTAAATAAGAAGTAAGAGAGCAGGAAGAATCCTACACTTGGCAAAGAAAAAAGGAATTTGGTTTCTGCCAACATTTCTTTTATTCCGTGCTTGAATATTAATTTGTTTGATTCTTTTTTTGGTTCTTTGAAGAAGATAAGCATTGGAAGCGACAGGACAAAGAATGCTATTACTGAAGGCAGAAGAGTTTCTGCTCTTGCTATTGAGCCGAAAATGCTTAATTTCCCGACGGAAAAAGGCAGGGCGATTAATAATCCGACGAATTGTCCTAAATAATTTGCAGTTATGCCTAATCCAGAGATCATACCTCTTTTTTCGGGCTTTGATATGTCGTTAAGCAATGGTGTGTAAAATGTGAATGAAAGCAAATAAATGTAAAGTCCAAGTGTGAAAAATATGAGCGCGTAGATTTCTTTGTTGTAAATTGCTGACAAGGCGCAAGCGCTGTAAAATATTGCCGTGAAAATTGTTGTATATCTTAATCCTGTAATTCTTCTAAAATATTTGTCAAGATAAGTTCCTGTCAACGGCACTGAAAAGAGCAGAAGGAGCGCTGAAATTGTAAATGTTAAATTGAAATAAAAATCAGAGACACCTCTGTCAATAACGAGCCATTGGGCGAAATAAAGGAAGAAGACTATTGCTACCAAAGAGTTTGCGAAGTCATAAAGAACCCAGAGGAAGATGTTCTTTTTTGTCTGCATTTTTTATTTTAGTTGATGGATGTTATAATTGTTTTGGTTTGTCAACTTTTAAATAGGATGTGATTTTTTAATTTGGGGGCCTATAGTTCAGAGGTAGAATGTCTGGCTGGCAGTCAGAAGGCGGGAGTTCAATTCTCCCTAGGTCCATAGGGCTCGTAGTATAACGGCAGAATGCCTCTTTCGCGTGGAGGAGATCTGGGTTCAATTCCCGGCGAGTCCATAAACATTAATAGGAGTTTCTTTAGCGAAGCGAAAGGAATTTTGGAAGCCAAAGTGCAACGAGGTTTTCTGTTAATGCCTATTAAGTCCGTTGAGAGCATTAGCCTGAGAGTGCAACGTGTTAGTTGGCGAACTTTTTTAAGGTGGGCGTCGTTTATTATGTTATCTTTATCAAGTGGTCAATAACCGAAAGCTTTATAAATAATAGTATTCTATCATTTGTTAGGTAAATCAAATGAGCGAAAAAACAGAAACAAAGGCAATTAGGGTATCGTATACCAGCCCAGATACATATTGGCTTGATGTAGAAGGAAGACGAAGCATAACAATTAAAGATCACGGACCACATAGTTTACCTCAAGCTTTCAATTATGATGGGCTTGTTTATGGAGTTATAAGCCATTTACTGATGGATAGAGACCTGCCCCTTTACAGATTGGAGATTAAAGATGATGTTCCAATTGAACCAATGCAAAGAATGACTTTGGACGCATTAGTAGAATTACATAATCAAAAAAGAAGTCAAGAAATCGTCTTAGACGATGTGCGAAGAGCAACATACAAAGAAAGAGAAGCAGAATCAAGAAGTCTTGTTTAAGACGCCTGCTCGTTTCCTATAACTTCCTAAATCACAGATTTGGACTATTGCAACTCAATAAAAATTAGATTTAACATAGTTTTTTAAACCCTTTATTTATTTTATAGCCCTGTAAAATGGCAGTAAAAAATGTTTGGCATGATGTTGAGATAGGGAAGGGATCTCCGCAGATAGTCAATGCAATAATTGAGATACCGAAAGACGGACAGATAAAATATGAGTTTGATAAAGAGACGGGTTTGCTTAAACTTGACAGGTTTTTGTATTCTGCAATGCATTATCCGGGGGATTACGGATTTGTGCCTAAAACTTTGTGGAGCGACGGGGACCCGTTAGATATAATTATTTTGTCGGGAAAGCCGGTTTTTCCGATGACGCTTGTTAAAGCGAAGCCAATAGGAGTAATAAGAATGATTGACGGGAATGACGACGATGATAAGATTCTTGCAGTTCATTATTCTGACCCAAGATTCAAGGAAATTGAAAGCATAAAAGATGTGCCGAAACATATATTGGTTGAGCTGAAACATTTCTTTGAGACCTATAAAGAATTGCAGGGAAAGGAGTGCAAGATTTTGGAGATGCTTGACAAGGCGGAGGCGTATAAAATAATTGAGAAGGCAATTAATATATATAAAATGAAATTTGATATTGAGGGGTTTGAGAGAGGGGTTGTTAATGGGTATTAGATAATTATTATTAATTTACAAGGGGCTACATAATACAAAAGTTTATAAATGTTAACTTATGCTTATTTAGTATGGAAGTTAAATTTGATGTTGTAAGACCGAACCTATACTTTGTTGGAGATAATATTTATTTTGGTATTGACCCTTCTGATGTTATTCCTGTGAGTAGGACAATTGATGAAGTTGTTGGAAAACATATAGGGGTTCTGAAAGTTCAGAAATTTGACTTTGAAGCCATTGTATCTGGAAAAGCAGAGAAGTCTGCAACAGGATACGATACTCTATTAAGCAGATATTTAAATGCTGTTGCAGAAAAAAATCCTACACATTTTGGAATAACCTCTTCTGAAGCTAACTTATTTGGTTTAAGATATATTATTGATGCTCAAACACAAGAAGAGACAAGGAGTATTCATGAATGGAGAAATCTCCAAAGAGGTTTGGTTAATCCTGATGACACTTTTGATAGAATGGAAAGAGATTCTCCGGTTATATTAGATAGAGAAAGAACATTAGAAAAAATGAGAAAATTATATCAAGAATTGGATTCAAAAATGCCTGAAAATTATGCAGACTTATTTATTACTGTTGGCGAGCTTCCTGCTGCAGAACATAACCTTAAACTTCAATATGTGGGAAGAATAATTTTAGCACAAGTAAAAGCTGGAGACGAAAGTAAGATTGAGGAAGCTAAAGCTGATTTGGTTGAGAAATTAAAAGAAGTTGAGGGTCCATGTTTATCATTTGGCACGCCTCAACTGCTTCAACAAATGGCAAGTTTATATGTTAATGCTTCAGAATTGATAAGAAACTATGGAGATGTTCTTAAATTTCCAAATTGGAGAACACGATTTTTTAGCTTAGATCCTTAATCATAATAATCTATTTATAGTTAATTATTTATTTGTTTCTGCATGAATGACAAAGAATTAATAGATGAATATGACAAAATTCAGACTTTGAAGAAAGATATTGAGTTTAAAGAGGATGAGATAAGGAAGAAAATTATTGATTTGGCGAAAGAGAAAAATGCGGAATTTTTCTTTGGGACGCATAAAAAATGCACTATTAAGAGTTATGAAAAGATTGTTTATCCTGAAGACAAAGCAGTTATTGAAACAATTTTAAGAAATAAGGGGCTTTATGATAGGTTTTCTTCTGTCAATTATTTCAAGTTGAATCCTGCGGTGATGAAAGGCGAAATTGATAAAGAAGTAATTAACTTAACTAAAAAGGAAAAAGCTTTCAGAGTTTCTTTGATTGACATGGGGGTTTAAATGTATATAGATGTTCATTGCCATGTTGATATGATTGATAGGCCTGTTGGAGAGATAATTAGGGATGCGAAGAAGAAAGGCGTTGGCGTTATTGTTACGAACGGGGTTAATCCCAAAAGCAACAGAGATATTTTAAGAATTGCCGACGAGTTTAAAGAAGTTAAGGCGAGCTTTGGGATGTACCCCATTGATGCATTGTCTTTGAGCGATGATGAGATTGATGAAGAAATAAAATTTGTTAAGGCGAATAAAGATAAAATAATTGCTATCGGAGAGATTGGTTTGGATTTGAAAGAAGAAAGTTTTTTGGAGAATTTTGAAAGGCAGAAAAAAATATTTTCTAAATTTGTTAAGTTGGGGGTTTTGTTAAACAAACCGGTTATTGTGCATTCGCGAAAAGCAGAGTTGGAGACAATTGAATTGCTTGAAAAATTGAATGCAAAAAAAGTTGTTATGCATTGCTTTTCCGGGAGTATGAAATTAGTTGAGCGTATTTTTAAAAATGGCTGGCTTATAAGTATTCCGACGTGCGTGAATTATGCAGAGCATTTTCAGAAAGTTGTTGAAATTACGCCGATTAAGAATTTGTTGTGTGAGACTGATTCGCCTTATTTGCATCCAAAAAAGGAATTTCCAAATTCTCCGGAGAATGTTGTTTTTAGTTATAAGAAGATTGCGGAGATTAAGGGGGTGAAGTTGAGGGAGGTTGAGGAGGTTGTTGAGGGGAATTTTGGGAGGGTGTTTGGGAGTGAATAAATGTTTATATAGGGTTGTTATTTTTTGTTATTATGGCTAGAATTCATAGACGAGTTTCTAATGAGGAGATTGAGACGAGTTATGTATTTTTTAGCGAGTTAGCAATACAGAGAGAGGGTTTTGTTCTGCCTAAAAGAGATGTTGTTTATGAGGCTTTATCTTCTGCTTTTTCTAAAGTAACTTTACCAAGAAGGATAGAGAACTATTTTAAAAATGGGGGGTTCTGGACTTATTCAGGAATAGAAGATTTAGCTTCTATAGCTGCTGATAATTTAATCATTGAAGTTAATAGTGATACTCGTTATAGGGTTGCAATTTCTCCGGATGCTGCAAGAATAATTTTGAGAGATTCACTTTTTACACAAGAGGACAAAGAAGGGATTAGAAGATTAGTCAGGGAATTTTTATTTGAATTGGATGAAAGGTCTTCGGGGAAGGTTTAAATTTATCGGATTATTAAATTGATGATGAAAAAAGATTTATTCTTAAAAGTCATAGGAGTTTTATATCTAATATGGGGTGTTGCGTCGGTGATGAATACTATTTTTGGAAATACGGGGCTTGCGCCGATTTTATGGATGTCTTATATCGGGATGTTTTTGCTCGGGATTGGAATTTTGCGCAGAGATAGTTTTTTGATTGCGAGCCAGATTAATATTCTTGCGATACCTTACTTACTTTGGACAATTGATTTTTTTTATGCATTAATAAACGGTGTGACTTTGTTTAATATTGTTGATTACTTTTTTGTTCCGGGACCTTTAATTGGAAAAATTATTGGGTTGCAGCATTTGGTTACAATTCCTATTTCGCTTTATGCAATTTATTTAATTGGGCTAAAAAGAAAAGACGCTTGGAAGTTGAGTTTTGTTCAGCTTGTAATTGTGTTCTTTGCAACCCTCTTGCTTACTTCTCCTGATAGTAATGTTAATTGTGTTTTTGAGACGTGCACTAATTTTGATTTTGGGGTTTATTATCCTTTGGAGTGGTTTGTTAGTTATTTCTTGATGGTTTTGATTACGGGGTTTTTGGTGGGGTGGGTTGGAGGGAAAAGGTAAGTTATGGTGGGTATGGTTACGGGGGGTTGGTTTGGAAATTGGGGGGAAGAAGAAGGGAAGTTAATCAAAATCTTCTTTTGTTAACTTTACCCATTTTGATGAAACTTTTAGCAGTTGATTAGAAGTTGAAAACTTTGATTTTCTTTTTCTGTCAAAATAGGTATAAATGATAATTATAAAACCTTTTTCTTTCATTCTCTCAATAACCGGAACAAAATCTGAATCTGAAGCTATTAATATTATCTTTTTTATATTGGGGTGCTTATCTTTAATATCATACATATCTAAAATAATTAAAGCATCAATCCCCTTTTGAGAAAACTCTTCTTCTCCTTCTCGGTTAATTATTCTTTGACATCTCCCTTCTCTTAAGGTAATCCATTTTTTCTTTCTTAACATTTTAGTCATGTTTTGATATCTGCTCATTAAGAAAGTCTCCTTTTTTGTTGGTTTAGGGCTTTGATAAGGCGGAGCGGTATAAATGTAGAGATGTTTCAAATTAAGATATTCTTTTTTGCATATGTTTCTAAATGTTTGTAGATATTTTTTTGGTTTGTTATCCTCTTTTTGAAAATGCTTCTTAACCAAACCGAAAAACCCATCGTCAACAAATATCAAAGTATCATCCATTAGAAACTCCTGCCAAAATATTAGAAAAATTAAAACATCCGGCAACCTTAAGATTACCGGGGATCATACTCACAGCCCAAAGACTGCTAATGTATGATATACTAAAGGATTTATAAAGCTGTCGCTGTTTCATCTTATCTCTTTCAGTATAGTTATGTTTATTTTATTTATAAATACTCCCGTTGTAAATTGGTTCAAAAAACTAATATCTAAAATAAGGCTCCTGATAAGCCGACCCGAACATCATATACTCCGAAAGGCGGTTTGCAGGAACTTGATAGTCTGGCGAGTAGAATGAGTCAAACGCGTCTTTAAAATAAAATCTTGGCTTTGGGGAATAAGGAGGATATTTTTTAACAGGATATTTTACATAATCATCATAATGCGGGAAGTATTTTTTTTGGTATTTTGGATAAACATATGATTTGTAGATATTTTTATTGTAGGTTTCTTCCATGTAAGTTTTTGAAAATTGCGTCGGGTAGTAGCCGTCGTCTTCGTAATAATCTGGCTGTCTGTAAGCTGAAGCTAAATTAAGACTTAGAACTAAAGCAATTACAGATATTAATAATATTGACCCTGTTTTCATAATCTCTGAAGATTTTTAGGGTTTATAAGTATTTTTGTCTTGCGTATCTACTTAGCTTTCTGAAGTTAATAATCTATATTGTTTACTATAATAATCTATAAATACTTAAGATATCTTTAAGATATATGAAGATTATTCCTCTTGAACTGAAGACAAAGCTCAATATTGAAGGTATCAGAGGTTT
>ORJL010090262.1_pt1 | contig 39231 bp, 44 predicted proteins | sample 1779941 | NCBI WGS metagenome assembly ORJL01 (sample SAMEA104232317, study PRJEB22302) | groundwater metagenome | biome: forest; feature: aquifer; material: groundwater | place: USA | collected 2011-08-07 | depth 5.8 m | reverse complement strand
TTTAAAGCACGGATACAAAGTAAATTTAAGGTCGGACAAAGATAATTTTGAATGGAGCCTCTACGTTCCTTTAGAGCCAAAACAGAAAAAAATGCTTCAGGCTTTGGGTGTAGTGTATAAAATCTAAGGAAAAGTTAGGTATTTAAGTAAGCATCAACTATATGCTATTTTATGGAAACAATCACAATACCAAAAAAAGAATACGAAAAATTAAAATCACAATCTATCAGATTAAAATTGATAGATAAATTTATACATGAAGATTTACCATTACAAGAAATGATGGTCATTCAAGAAAAACAAAAATCCTTAGACTTTCTAAGAGATAAAGAGGAAGATGTATATACCTTAAGTGATTTGAATGAAATATGGAAAAAGGAACAATAGTGCTTGTAAGATTTCCCTTTACAGATTATACTTCAGATAAATTAAGACCTGCATTAATAATTTCTAAGAATAATAAAAATGATGTTTGTGTTGCCTTTATATCTTCAGTTATTCCGTTATACCTTGAAGAAACAGATTATATTTTATCCAAAGGAGACAAAGATTTTTCATCTACAGGGCTTAAAAAAGATTCTGTTTTTAGTTTTGGCTTGAAGTTCCCATAATTCTTTCTTTTTTGCTGATTTTGTAATCTTTTTTGAAATCTCTTCATCAAAAAAAGTCTCTTCGCATCTATCACAAACTTCTGCAGGAAATTTCCCCAAAAAGATACCATACAAATCATAATTTACTTCCTTGACTGATAGATTGCCTTTTTCGTAGATATAACATTTCTCTGACATTATATTTCTCGTCTCTTATTTTGAGTAATTAGAAATAATAACTATGGGTATTTAAAATTTTTTATACAATGCTAAATCTGAATAACGACAGATTTATATACAAGTAAATCTTTGTATATCTTGGTGATTACAATAGATATAATCTATAGCAAGCACGCATTAGAGAAAATAGATAGATACGGGTTAGATTTGGATGAGGTTGAGAAATTAGTAAAGCAGGGAATGAAATGGAAGGAGCAACACTGCAATAAATGGCATGCAACCATGGCTGGACTGGAATGCGTATTCGTAAAAGATGGTGAAACTGTATTTGTGATAACTGTTTATTCGGAGGGGAAGTAAAATGAAATGCATAATGTGCAATAAAGGAATGTTAGAGGAGAAAACTGTTGATTATAGTGAATTTGGAGTATTATTAGGAAATTATAAGGGCAGTGTTTGTAATGCATGCGGTGAAATTTTCTTTGATAGCGATACTGCAAAAAAAATTCAAGGCAAATCAAAGGAGCTTGGGCTTTTCGGGCTGACTAAAAAAACAAAGGTGGCTCAAGTAGGAAACAGCCTGGCAATAAGGATACCGAAGGAAATTGCAGATTTTATAAAGTTGAATAAGGAAAAGGAAGTTAGAATAGTGCCAATAAATCAGAAGGAATTGGTGATAAGTATAAGCTGAGAGAAAAATTTTCAGCAAATAGGTGTAATAATTAATGAAATCCTATAAAAAGCCGACCTATCCTTATCAGTCAACGCAATCGTAGTCTTAATTCTCGCAATTGTCATGCTTGGATTGGCACTGGGCTTTGTTAAGACAATGTTTGCCAAGACAACAGGTAATTTTTCATAGACGTGAAGAATGTTGAATGTGAGTGAGCATATAAATATATAAACCATCAAATCTTCTTCCAAATCATGGAATCAGACAACGCAATATGGACTGAAAAATATCGGCCTCAGAATTTTTCTGATATCAAGGGACAGAGTGATATTTTAAAGCGTGTAAAGGCTTTTGTCGAGCATAAAAACATGCCTCATCTTCTGTTTGCAGGTCCTGCAGGAGTTGGAAAGTCAACCCTTGCATTGGTCATCGTAAAACAGCTTTTCGGCAAAGGATGGAGGATGAATTTTCTTGAACTGAATGCTTCTGATGAAAGAGGCATTGATGTTGTCCGAGTTAAGGTAAAGGATTTTGCAAGGACAAAAGCTATCGGCGATGTTCCTTACAAGATAATATTTCTCGATGAATGTGATGCATTGACAAGAGAAGCTCAGCAGGCATTGAGAAGAACAATGGAAAATTATACTCAGACAACACGGTTTATTCTGTCGTGCAATTATTCAAGCAGGATTATCGAGCCGATTCAGAGCAGATGCGCTGTTTTCAGGTTCAAGCCGCTTGAGAAAGCAGAGGTTTTGAAACTGATTGATATAATAGCGAAGGACGAGCATATTCATATAGACGAAAAAGGAAAAGAGGCATTGTTTGAGGCATGTGAAGGCGATTGCAGAAAGCTGATTAATGTCATGCAGAGCGTTGCTGCTGCCGACGGAAAAATTACTGAACACAGCGTTTATCAGATTGCTTCTCTTGCAGAGCCGAAGGAGATTAAGGATATTCTAAATATGGCATTGGCAAACAAATTTCTCGATGCAAGAAACAAGCTTCTCGATGCAATGCTGAACAACGGACTATCAGGAACTGATTTGATAAAGCAGATTCAAAAGGAAATACTCAGCTTGGACATAGATGGAAAAGACAAGATGAAGCTTATTGACAAATGCGCCGAGATTGAATTTCGCCTGACAGAAGGCTCTGATGAGTTTATCCAGCTTGAATGCCTGCTCGCGAATATTGCCCTTGTTGGGAAGAAGACTTAAGTCAAGATTCTAAGTAATCATAATAATAGATAAACCTTTTTATACCCAACCAACTCTACAATCTTAAAATGAAAAAACCCGATAACCATGATGGGACAAATAAAGATGAGCAAATCGGCTTTCACAAAGGTTCATTAAACACTTTGGTCAAAGAGAGGGAAGAACTCCTGAAGATGGTAAACATCGTAGAGCAGCTAATCAAGATGCACGTAAACTCCCTCAAGGAAATGGGAATAGACCTGACAAAAGCTCAGCAAGAAAAGAAAAAGCCACTCGAAGACATGGCAAATTAATACAGACAGAAAAATAACAACATGAATTCTTATTCATTTACATCTGAGGGTCATCCTAATGTCTTGGGAACGCATAAAAATACACTCGAAATAACAAAAGAGAATTTCTTGACGAAGAATGGAGATTGTATACTTGGAATTAATGCGGATTTTGACTTTGCAAAGCTTAGGCAGTTCATATCAGGATGCAAAACAGATTTCATTCGCATAGAACTCAAGACTGGCAGTTTCTCAGAAAAAGTCTCAGGAAAACTAAACAAGGATTTCTCCGACGAAAAATCAATCGTCATAAGAAAATCCAATTTTATCTCGGAAAGGACACTAATCACAGAATCAGACAAATCAGCCGGAGATTTGCCGAGAGAATTAATCAGGCAGATGAAAAAACCAGATTCATGCCTCAAAATCATAATCACAGCAAATTAATCCTTACAATTCTCAATATGCAGCTTTTCCGCCAATAAATTTAAATACGTTCAAGCGATACTTTCACCACTCTAAGATAAATAAAACGCCAAAATGAATATTTCAGAAGAAAGAGCATTGTCGCAAAAAGAAAGATATAAAAAATATACTGCTTTAAAGACATTAGAAGAACGCATAAACTTTCTTGGGAACATATTCAACGAAAGTAGAAACCTTTTCCCAGAGCAGATAATCTACCATGCTGGACATGAAGTTCTGGTATCTCACCAAGAAGGGCTATATGAATTTTCTCCAGAAGAGACAAAATTTCTGCGCAAACTCGATGAAGATTCTCGGATTTTCCATAACATAGACTCAAACAGAAACCGCATAACTGGCGGTCCATATCATGACTTTCACATTCAGCCGGTTGTAGGGCTTTTACTCTGGACAGGAGCAAACCTTGAAACAATAGCAGCAGGCTTTCTTCACGACCATGTAGAAGACTTCCCTGAGGTACAACAACTCGGAGAAAAAGCAAAGGAGATAAGACATCTCATCAATAGAGTCCATATTCGGGGGGAATTATTTCCTTATTTAAACGATGCAGTAACTTACTTAAGGGGATTTTTAGAAGAAGAATCCAAAGAATTAAATCAGTTAAATGCTAATCTTGATAGTCTTGCTGATAGCAAAGAAATAAAATCAATTGCAAAAGAGATAGAAGGAAGACTCAAAAAATCCGTCAATGACCTTAAGTTAAGAATTGAATTAGCAAAAAAGCAAGGATATGAAGAATTATTTCCTTCTTTAATTGATACAATTGATTATCTGTCAGAAATATTTCCAGAGCAATCTCAGGAATTAGGCATTTTCCGCGACGAAATAACCTCAATCTCGATAAACTATAATAGCGGAAGCACGACTCCGAGAGAATATGGAAGACTTGGTACAATAACAAATAATATAAAAAGAAGGCTTGGGGAAAAAACTTTTTTTGGCAGAATTAAGCCATTGATTAATGCAGACAAAAAAAGCTATGATGAGTTATTTCCATTCTTAAGACGGTCAATTGACTCTATGAGAGTTCTCTCTGAAGTGGATTCTAAAGTGTTAGACTCACTGCATACAGAGATAGATTCTATCAAATGCAGATATGATGACAAAAGCGCAATACCTCAAGACGATAACAGACTGGAAGCAATAATTGATTCCATTAAAGGAAGATTGAACAATGTTTCCAAATTATTCAATACAAAGATAGGATTAGCAAGAATGAATCGCTATGATGAACAGGAAGCACAAGCAAAGAATTATGCAAGGGATTCTAATTTGGAAAATCCGGATGGATTAAGCATAAGATTAAGATATATGCTAAGACTTCTTACAAGATACAAAGAAGTAATTGATGATTACATTTCCACAAACTGGAGATTATTCAATCATTCTCGGGAAAGGGCAGATTCTTATGCTGTTAGAAGAACATATATTGATGTCCCGAATATAAACACCAGAATTTATTCTGCTCTTGCAAGGTTTACAGATAGAATAAACAATATGTATTCAACCGAGAAGATTGAAGGAGATTATACAGGAAAAAGATACAAGCTTCCTCGCTCATTGGAAAATAGAGAAGTTGTAAAAGAAGCGTTTAAAAGTCTTATAATCTTGAATCATGCCGGGGTAATGCTGGGAGATATAGAAAAGCCGCCAAAAGATTCTCCTGACATAAAATCCGATGTGGATGAACCAGCGCTTGATGCACTATATATGCTAAGGACAATGCTTATAGATGTTACCGAGTATAAACTTGAGAGAATAAAAGATTCTATTGAACAATCTCCAGAATTTAATAGAAACCTAATACCACAAATGAACAGTGTTATTGAAGAATATAGAAGAACAGGCAGACTAACCTCTGTTACTGTTACATCAGGTCAGAGCTTGGGCGATAACGTCATAATGACCTATGCTAAAATTTTAAGCGATGGAAAAGCAGACGAGCCAAAAACTGCCAATGAACGTTATGTGCCTATAAGAATAATCTTGGGAATTCTTGACGCGTTCAGGTACAACAACTACCAAACTATCAGCGGAGTTACTCATAAAATTACTGCTGATGTGATAAATTAAAAGGTTTTTTTCTCCAATTAGGCACGTGATTATAACTCACTGGTGATATTTGCGGAATTACATCAAGTATTCTTGGTGTCATCGCTTCCATAAATCTCATCTCAGGCTCAGTAAATGGACTAACAGCTAATTGTCCGTTGATAATTTCTTTTCCAACTATTCCTCTCGTCTGCGCCTTTATTCTATTAAGATATGCTCCCACTCCTAAATTTGCCCGCACAAAATATTCAAACTCTATTAGAATAATCTCAACAGAACCATGCAAGTCAAATAATCCGGTCTCTTCTATAGAGGGATTCCATAAACTATCAATATGGATTGCACAATAAGGTCCTAATCTTGTTCTATAATAATTATCAATCCCCAGTGTTTCTATCTTTTTACTTGTTGTAATATACTGCTTTAACTGATTAATCTCTTGTTCGCTACTTTTTTTATCTCCATAGGTTACAAACTGTATTCCTACAATATCCCTGATAATTCCACCTTCTAAAACAAGATTATCTTTTCTGAAACCCCTGTTTTTAGCTCTGTGCTCTCTTTCTACTCCTATCATTTTGTAAAGTATTTTCCAAGAGATTCTTTCAGGCACTTTTGTCTTAATTCCTATAATATACGGCTGCATATATGAATCCTTGGGAGCAAAATCCTGATGATGAAGATAAAGAAGATTAACTGAAATTTGCTTTAGTTCTTCGATATTTTGGTGATTAGGGGCGTTGTCATTTTTTCTTCTTTTGGTATTTCCTGCTGTAACTCTCTTAATAACTGTTTTATATTGTTCGAGTTCAGATAGTAAGTCTGGCTCAATTAATCTTTCCAAATTTGGATGATGCGATATTGCAGTAATTAAGAATTGATATTTCTCAAAATAATTTGATGTAATTTCTGTTTGAAACTCTACTGGACTGTAAAATTTGCTAATTATTCCGTCTAAAAGCAGCTTCCTTTGTTTCTCTAACTCTCGTAATTTTTCTGATGCCGATTCTCTAAAGAATGGCAATTGTTCTTTATCTCTTGGCTTTCTACTTAGAGGATTTGCCCCAATAATTAGAATTTCAGCTAATCCAAGGTGAGGAAGCCATTTTTCGAGTTCACTCAGGGGCATCTTTACTAATTCAGCAAGCGGTGGCGTATCCATATAATAGAGGAGGGAATTATACAATTAATATAAATTTATTCATGTTTTTAATCAAATCTCAGTCGCTCGCTGTAATCCTTCTGTTCTTAGGCACATAATTCAGGATTTTGTCGCCTAAAAATTTCCCGCATCCGAGAAAGTCTTTTCCATGCTTGATAATTACAAACCCTGAAAAATCTCCGGATATGTCTATCTGCTCGCCTTTCATCCATTTTCTTGCTGTCTGAAAATCCACTTCAACAACATTCTTCTTTGCAAATTTTCCGACAATCTGCGAGCCTTCAATGCTGAATCGTATTGAATTATCGACGAACTCAGCAAAATACAGTCCAATAGAATTAATCCTCATCTTTCCAGTCTCAACATTTGCAATCTCCTTGTTAATAATATACAAATTGTCTTTGCCCGAGAGAAAAAAAGCAAAATCCAAATCCACCTCAGCATCCCAATGTTCTCTAATCAATTTCAAAATGTGTTTCACTTCTTTTCTGTTTAAAGATTTTAATGGCATTTTAGATATGGAATCATCTGGCAAAATAAAACTTTGCTTTTTGCAAACATTTCCTATAAGTATAAATATTAGTAAATAAAATATACTATATCATGGCAAAAAAATCTAACGGGAAAAAAGAGGCAAAGGCAGAAAATATAGACTTAAAAAATCTTATAAGCGGAAAATCAGGCAAAAAACGCTTATCGCGTGAAGAGGAATTCGATATAATGAAGCTTGTCCTTGATAAATTCCTCTGGCTGGGATTTGGAGTAATGGCTTTCGGGCTTTACAATGTTTTCAATAAAGCATTCTCCATCGGCTTCACATGGATTGTCGTCGGAGCAATAGTGCTGATACTGTTCATGCTGATTATCGTTAGGGAATATGAAATAATTGCTTAGGGATTTTTATTTCTATTATTTTTTTATCATACAGAAACCTATAAAAACAATCCAGTCTTCTTATTTGATATGGATTTACGAGACAAAATCATTGACTTTCTAAAAATATCGGGACCGACAATACCGGTAAAAGTCGCAAAGCAGTTCAACACAAATATCCTTATGGCGTCGGCATTTCTCTCGGAATTGTCTGCAAGAGGCAAAGTAAAAGTATCTAACCTGAAAATTGGGGGAACTCCTCTATATTATCTTGAAGGTCAGGAATCAAAGCTCCAATATTTTGCAGTGAACCTCAATGCAAAGGAAAAAGCAGTTTACGACGAGCTTTCGAACAAAAAAGTCCTTCAGGACAAAACACTTGAGCCGATAGCAAGGGTTGTTCTCCGGGAAATAAAGGATTATGCAAAGCCATTCACTATAAACAATGAAATCTACTGGAGGTGGTATTTACTCTCTGAAGAAGAGGCAGTAAATCTTGTTAAATCACAGACAGTTTCACAGATTCAAGAAGAACCTAAAAAAATCCAGCCAGTTCAAGAAATGCCTAAACCAATTATCATAGAAGAAAAAATTCAGGTAAGGGAGATTCATCCAAAAAAAATAGAAGAGAAACTCATAGACGGAGAAAAACTCCTGCTGGAGTTCTTCAAAAAAAACGAAATCACATATTCAGAAATAAGCGGCAAAAAAACAGACATGGAATGCGAAATCCACATTCCTTCATCTATCGGGAGAATCACATGCTACTGCAAGGCAAAGTTTAAAAAACGCATTACAGATGCAGACATCTCATCAGCATATATGCAGTCGCAGTACAAAAAACTGCCTCTTGTATTTTTATATACTGGAGAGCTTGCAAAAAAAGCCGATGAAATGCTCAGAGATTTTCCGTCCATAATCATAAAAAACTTATCTAATCAGATAATCAACTAAAATTCATGCACAAAAATGGGAGTCCAGATAACAGAGCTTTTGCCACTAAAGGAAATTTCGCTTAATGAGTTGTCTGGAAAAATAATTGCGATTGACACCCATATCTACTTGTACCAGTTTCTCGCGACAATAAGGCAGCGCGACGGAACTCTTCTTATGGATTCTAAAGGGAATGTTACTTCTCATCTTTCTGGGCTTTTTTTCAGGACAATCAAGCTTCTTGAAAACAATATCAAGCCGATATTTATTTTCGACGGAAAACCTCCTGCGCTGAAAATCAGGGAGATTGAAAGAAGGCGCGCAATGAAAAAAGAAGCAGAGGCGCTTTATGCAGAAGCTGTTGCTGAGCAGGACACAGATGCAATGAAAAAATATTCGTCACGAAGCGTAAAAGTAACAAAGGAAATCATTTCAGATGCAAAAAAGCTCCTCGAAATAATGGGGATGCCTGTTATAGATGCTCCGTCAGAAGGAGAAGCGCAGGCAAGCCATCTCGTAAAAAAAGGCGAGGCATACGCAGTTTCATCGCAGGATGCTGACTCATTGCTTTTTGGAACTCCGAGATTAATAAGAAACCTCTCGATATTCGGCAAAAGAAAGAAACCAAATAAATTTTCGTATGATGAAGTAAATCCTGAAATAGTCGAGTTGGCAGAGATACTGAACACTCTTGGAATAGACCATGACCAGTTTATAATCTTAGCAATTCTCGTCGGCACTGATTTTAATCCAGAAGGAATAAAAGGCATTGGCCCGAAAACTGCATTGAAATTGGTAAAGGAATCAGGAAGAAATTTCAACAAGCTTTTTCAGGATGTAAAATGGGCAGAGCATTATGAGATTGACTGGAATGATATTTTTGAGCTGATAAAAAACCTCGATGTTACGGATAATTATAAGATTGAGTGGCATGATATAGATGAAGCAAAATTAACTGAATTCTTGGTTTTAGAGCATGATTTTTCAGAGGAGAGAATTACAAGCGCAATGAAATCTCTCATAGACAAGAAAAAGGTAAAATCACAATCCACTCTCGGAAGATTCTTTTAGGCAACCAAAAATTTATATAACCTTATCTCTAAGAAATCAATCATGCACAAAAAGGGGTTTACAGAGGCGCAGATTACTTGGATTTTTATCCTTATAGCTGGTTCAGTTTTCATCCTAATATTCACAAAAATTGCAGGCACGCAAAAAGAAACAGGAGAAGCTAAAATCTCAGGGCTTACATTGGCAGGATTCCAGAGCCAGCTCACAAGTCTTTCTATAAGTCAGAGCGCATTTCATCAAGGAGAACTGCCGAATGCTGAGATGAAATTTACCTGCGACAAGTATTCTATGGGGAAAAGCAGCAGGCCTCTCGGCAATCTCATTGTTTTTGCTCCTGATAGACTGAAAGGCTCACGATACTTGGCAATGACAAAGCCATTTGAAGCTCCTTTCAAGGTTACTAATTTTATTTATATTACGCATCCTGAGGTTAGGTATGTATTTGTTAAGAATGATGCTTCTCTTGAAACATTATATAATAATATAAAAAATTCGTTTCCTGAGAAGTTTGAAGAAGAGAGCAAGGATACTGGATTTTATGATTCTTATTCTGCTGATATTTTTGCGAAAGCCAATGATTTAAATAATTATAAGGTGAGATTTGTAATATTTGGGAGTGGTGCATCAATTCCTATTTTTCCAAACACAAAAGATTTTGATATTACTAAATTGGAAATCATAGATGATAAAACAATCAAATTCTATAAAAAAACACCGAGTGGATGGGGAACTCCAATAACAAGCTATTACCTCGATGAATCCTCTCTCTTAGGAGCAATCTTCTCTGAGGATGCTGAAAACTACGAATGTTCAATGAAGAAGGCATTTGGATTATTGGAGAATGAGGCGAATTTTTATGATGCGGTTGAAACCGTATTAGAAAGCAAGGAAACTGATAATTGTAAAATTATTCATAATAATGCAAATTCGCGATCATCTATTAACCAGATAAAAGCTTCTGCAAACGGATTAAAATCGGCAATCGCGGATATGACAAATATAAAAAACCAGATATCATCTCTCCAAACCAAAAACTCCGATGCAGAAAAGCAGTCCTGCATATTGATTTACTAAAATGAAACACGGCAGAAAAGCCCAGCTTGAAACAATGGAGCAGATTATTGTGATATTTATTGTCATAATCGGCGGATTGATTGTATTCGGTATATTCTTCAAGATAAGCGCTGGCTCTTCCCGAGTGGATAAACTGCATAAATTAGAATCATCAGCAGTCGAGATTGCAACTCTTGTATCTGCTCTGCCTGAATTGCAATGCACAAGAAATAATGTTGTTACATCTAACTGTGTCAATAAGATTAAAGCAGAGACACTCTCAAAAGATGGAACAGATGCTGATTCTATTCCGGACTTTATCCAAAATAACATCCAATATTACCATAGCATTTTTGGGTTTAGTAAAATAACAATAGATACCATTTATCCTGATTGCAAGACAGATACTATAGATAACGATAGAGACGCAATCACTGATGAGGATCATGAATGCCTAATAGAAGTATATGTAAATAAACCAGCCCCAGTAAAATTCACCCATAAAATCTCTTTGCCTGTATTAATCTATGATCCGTCAGCATCTGACAGCACATGCTTTGAGCTTGGGAAAGGCACGTGTAATTACGGTTATCTCTCGATAGAAATGTACTCTTAAAATGAACCTGAAAAAACTAAATTCCAAAAAAGCAATCGGAGCAGACATAATCGGGATAGCAGTGCTTTTCGTAATCATAATACTTGGCTTGGTTTTCTATATCGGGATAAAAGTTTTTGAAAAGCCATCATCGCCGCAAAAAGAATATGTCTCATCAAAATTTGCTTATGATGTTGTTGACGTGGTTTTGAGAACTAATTCTGAAGCAGGAGAATGTAATGGATTATCCTTCAAAGATATAATTCAAGATTGTGCGAGTTCTCCTGAGTCTACTTGCGGAACAGCAGGCACAACAACAAAATGCTCTTATGCAAAAGAAAAGATTAATACTATACTAAACACACATCTAAAAACGCAGGAAGGATTAGATTATTATTTTGAGATATCATCTGGCTCAACTGAAGAAGATGCAAGTACATTGACGTGGAATATCGGTGAAACATTCAAATTCAATTCCACAGAAACAGATTCATTAAAGAATCCAAAAACCTGCTCAGGAAACAGGCGCTCAAAGGTTTACCAGATTCCAAATTTACGAGGAGAAAGTATTTTTCTGAGAATGGATATATGTATTTAATCAGCCAAACATATTCATGTAATCTTCGCCTTCAGCTTCCTCTGCACTCTTGACTTTCTCAACCGCTTTAACAAAATCATTATGGTTGACAATACTTCTGTCATCTCTTATTGCAAAATAGCCGGCTTCTGTGCATGCAGCGTGAATCTCAGCGCCTGAAAACCCGTCCATTTTCTCGACGATTTTTTCATGCTCAACATCATTAGATAAAGTCATCCTCTTTGTATGTATCTTGAAAATCTCAACCCTTCCCTCTTTCTTTGGCAATGGCACAAGCAGTTGTCTATCGAGCCTTCCAGGCCTTAAAATTGCAGGATCCAGAATATCTCTCCTGTTGGTTGCGCCGATTATCTTCACATTGTCTAATGGCTTGAAACCGTCAATCTCAGCCAAAAGCTGCATAAATGTCCTGTTAACTTCTCTTTCACCTGAAGTTCCAAGCTCCATTCTTGTTGCAGCAAGAGAATCAATCTCGTCTATAAACACAATCGCAGGAGCTTTTTTCCTAGCAAGCTCAAAAATTTCCTTGACAAGCTTTGCGCCTTCTCCGATAAACTTCTGCACTAACTCTGAGCCGACAATCGCAATAAATGTCGAATCTGTTGAAACTGCTGCCGCTTTTGCAAGCAAAGTTTTTCCTGTTCCAGGTGGGCCGTAAAACAAAATTCCCTTTGGAGGATCAATACCTATTTTCTTAAACAATTGCGGTTTTTTCAGAGGAAGCTCAATAACTTCTCGAATCTCATTAATCTGTTTATCAAGGCCGCCGATTTCTTTCCATGTAACTGTCGGCTTTTCAATTATCACAAATTTCTCGACGTTAAACTTCCTTGAGATGTCGAGCTTTTTAATAACAGTAAGATTCTTCTGCTCAGCAAGAACAGTATCAGAAGGTTTCAATGGCTCGCAATTAGCATCAACATTCACAGCAAACTGATTGCCATTAGGCAGCCTGATAATCGCATTCTCCCCGAGAATGTCATAAACCTCGCAGACCATTAAAGGAGGTTTCTTGTAAGACTCAATTTCATCATTCAGTTTCCTGACAGTTTCTTTCAATATACGGGTTTCTTCTTCGAGCTGGTTTCCGGCTGTGTAGGAATAGATTACATTGTCCAGAATATTTTTTTCTTTGATTGTCATTTGAGAGAGAAAGGATTGCTGAGAGATTTAAATATTTTTGGTTTCAATGTATCTGCCAGATTTCCATCAAAACATTTTTATACTTTTTCGATATGATTTTCCAAACTCCACAACAAAATGGCAGATAAAAGAGCAGTCATCAAAAAGCTCGAAGAAAGGGCAAGGGTTTTCCGTCTGGAAATTGTAGAGATGATTTACAAAGCAGGCTCAGGCCATCCAGGCGGCTCGCTCTCTGCAATTGATATAATCAATGCTCTCTACTATTACAAGCTAAAAATTGACCCGAAAAATCCGCATTGGGAAGACAGGGACAGATTTATTTTGAGCAAGGGACACTGCTGTCCTGCTTTGTATGTTGTTCTTGCAGAGCATGGATTTTTCGCAAAGGATGAATTAAATCATTTCAGAAAAATCGGGCATCTTCTCGAGGGACATACAAGCATTAAGATTCCTGGTGTTGATATGTCGGGCGGCTCTCTTGGGATGGGAGTTAGTTTCGGAAACGGAATCGCAATGGCAAGAAGAATAGACAAGAAAAAATTTCGCATATATGTAATGCTCGGCGACGGTGAGAATCAGGAAGGACAAATTTGGGAAGCTGCAATGACAGCGCATCATTACAATCTCGATGTCAAAGTAATCATAGACAAAAACGGCGTGCAGAATGACTGGTATGTAAAGGAAACAAAAGACATTGATCCATTGGATGAAAAATGGAAAGCATTCGGCTGGAAGACAATCGTCATTGATGGGCATGATTATACTCAAATCCTCGACGCAATTGATATAGCAGAGAAAACAGCCGGGCCAGTTGTGATAATCGCAAAGACAATAAAAGGAAAAGGGGTTTCATTCATGCAGAACAATCCTGACTTCCATGGAAGAGCGCCGACAGCAGATGAAATGAAGATTGCTATGGGTGAGTTGAAATAGTAATTGACAAATGCGCAGACCGGGATTCGAACCCGGATAAGCGGCTTGGAAGGCCGCTGTCATAGCCATTAGACCATCTGCGCCAAGTGCAAAATCACTTGACACTTTGGTTCGGTGTAAAGCCGAACTTGCTCGAATCGCTGAAGAAATTACTATCGAGCAAAATCCTATGCCAATTTTTTGCAGACTAATCTTATTTCATACAGGTTTCCGCAGACAATTTTTAAATATATCGGTGAAAATTAAACTTGATTAGTTGAAAAATGTCAAAAATAAAGGATATGCTTGATGAGGAACAACCTCGAGAGAAACTGATTAAGAATGGCCCAAAATACCTGAGTGATTCAGAGCTTCTCGCAATAATCCTGAGAGTAGGAAACAGAAACCAGTCAGTTCTTGAATTATCGAGGGAAATCCTCGAGAGATTCTCAATCAAAGACCTCTCAGAAATCACTCCTGAACAGCTTTCCAAATTTAATGGAATAAAGACAGCAAAAGCCGCGCAGGTAATTGCGTGCTTTGAATTGGCGAGAAGATTAGCTTCCTACCGTGAGGAGAAAATTGTTGTTGCAAATTCAAAGGATATTGCAGATTTGCTTATGCCTGAGCTGAGATACAAAACAAAGGAACATCTCATAGGAATTTACCTTGACAAGAGAAATCAGGTTATCAGAAAAGAAGTAATTACCGTCGGGATTCTGGATTCAAGCCCTATCCATCCGAGAGAGGTTTTTGTTCCTGCAATACAATCGAGTTCCAAATCCGTGATAATTGCGCACAACCATCCTTCAGGCAGCATTACTCCAAGCAACGAAGATATCCAGATGACAAAACGACTTGTGCAGGCAGGAAAGATTATCGGCATAGAAATTTTAGACCACATCATTATCGGAGAAAATGATTTTTTCAGCTTCAAGGACAAGGGGATGATTTGATTACGATTTCCTTGTCATCTTCACCAGAACTACTGCAAGCAAAAGCCAGAACACCCACATGAACAGCCAAAACATGTAATTTGCAGACGAGCTTAGGCTTCTTTCATAGAAAACAATCTTGTTGAAAGCTGTCTGCGCAAGCTTCATCGGCAGAACTCCTGATAAGTCACCGGCAACAATTCGCATTCTTTCCAAAGGAAGAAGTATACCTGAGAACAGCGTCATGAAAATCAGAACAAACGTGCTTATCAAAAGAGTAATAGATTCCTTTTTTATCAGGTATGCAATCAGCATTCCTGCAAGAATAAATATACTCGAATAAATAATCATAATAAAAACTATCGGCACAATATTGGCGAAAATCTTTATTTTGAACAAATACTGCCCGACTAAAAGAACACAAGTAACAGGCAGAACAACAATAATCACCGATGAAAGATAAGTTGAGATTATCTCATGCGGAAAAATGCCTTTGACTAATTTCAATCTTTGATTTGCAGGAGCATTTATTTCATTCAGGCAGATAAAGCTCGAGATAAGAAGAGATAAGAACAATGTAATAAGGAGGAGAATTGTCGGGTAAATAGTCTGGAGATTTATTTTGTTGATGCCTTTTGCTGCATCCTGAAGCGTCATTCCACCTGCACCATTTCTATTACCAGAATCAGGAATATAACTAGGATTGCTGTACATAACAATTGGGTTTGCAAGAAGTTCTGGATTGAGGTTTGCGACAACTCCAAACTCGCCTTTGATGTCTTGAATCTCATTTTCAGCATTTTTTATTTTTCCTTTGTAAGTAACCAAATCATTTTTTACTCCAGTAATCTTCGTTATGCTGTTGTCAATCTCATAAGTATATTCACGGCCTTTTCTGCTGCTCTGCTCGTAATTTCTCATTGTATTATCAAATGAAGTAAATTCCTGCTCTGCCTCACTGTTATAATAGTAAACCTCATTTCGTGCATCTGTGATTTCTGTATAGACCGGATTTAAGTATTGAAGATTCTCGTAATTTTTCCCTAGGGGAACTTTATCAACATATCCCTGAATTTTGTTCAGCGCATTAATGCTGTCAGAGTAATAGTCATCTTTTGCCCTCTTGAGATTTACTTTTTTTGTCTTTGCATCAGAAATGTCTCTGTCCATCTGATCAAGAGTGTTTGTAAGGTCATTTTTTGCTGTTCTGAGTTTTGTAACTGAGTTGTCTGTTTCTGTTATGTATCCATCTACTTGATAATTTGCATCTGAAAGACTTGTGCTGAATGTATCAACACGCTGTATCGTGCTTTTCATCTTCTCGACAAAATCAGTTGCAAATAATTTAAACTGGGCTTTCTGGAGAGTATCAACAGTTGCTTTTATCTGCGCAATAACTGACCAGATTATCGGCTCTCTTGTGTTGTCGTAATGCACATTGACGATTGTTGCATCTGATTTGATTACTTGCATACATGCATAAATCTGGGAATGCTTTATCCTTATCAGGCAATCGTCGAGATTGCTGAATTCTATGATTGTGAGAGTAGGAAATATAACATCGTAATTGTCTCTTATTTCAGACGGAATGTCGCCTGCTATTCCGACTGGAACTCTCTGCATTCCTTCAGGATTGAATGAGTAGAATACAAGACTGATAAGAACCAGCGGCAGGACCAATAGCAGCATGACAGATTTCCAATTCCTCATGAACCCTTTGATGCTTGCTGTTATAAGCGGAATTGTTTTTCCCATTTTGTTTTGTCAATTCTCAGGATGTGGATGTATGTCTGCGCTGAAGAGTTTCTCGAGGAAAACCTCCAGATTTTTTTCTTTGCCGGTTTGCAGAGCGCGCATTATCTGCTGGGTGTTGTAAAATTCTCCTGAGTTTATCAGCCCGAACTGGTTGGAGTATCTTTGAATGTCATTCAATAAATGGCTTGTGATAATTATTATCCTTCCAGAGTGCGCAAGATCTATCAAAAGCTCCCAGATGAATTTTTGGATTGAGATGTCAAGCCCTGTAAAAGGCTCATCGAGGATAAGGATTTTCGGCTTGTGTATCATTGAGACAGCAAGGTCTGCGCGCTTTTCCATTCCGCCTGAAAATTCAGTTAATCTTCTTTTTCTGAATTCGCGGAGTTTTACTCTGTCAAGAATAGGATTTATTCTTGCTTCAATGTCTGCTTTTTTCAGTCCGTAAAGTTTTCCGAATGTGAACAGATTTTCTTCTAATGTTAGAAAAGGATACAGTGCATTTCTCTGAGGCGAATATCCGACAACATTGCTTACCCGAGAAGGCAATCCGTTTATTGTCAGTTTCATGCTTCCTGATTCTTGTTTCTGCAAGCCTAAAAGGACTCTCATCAGAGTTGATTTTCCAGAGCCTGAGCGTCCAATAAGACCCATTATGTCGCCCTGCTTGAGAGAAAATGTGATATTCTTAACGCGGAATTTTCTGTTTGCAACAACAAGATTCTCTATAGCAAGGCTGATAGTATCCATGCTAGTTTACTTTGCTCTCGGATATATAAATCTGACTGGAGTTGATTTCAGTAATCAAACAGCTTTCTCTGCCTTGATCCTTTAATTAAATCATCGAATGAATTGTCAAAGAATACAAGGACAGAATCTGCGATTGGCTTTATCTGCTTCTCGATGTAATGCTCATAGTCAATTTTGCTTTTTCTCGATTCGACTGTTTCAGGACCTTTCATTGTCATGTAATATTCAATGATTCCAACATCTGTTTTGCCTGCTTTTCTCGCTGCTTGTATATGCGGCGGAGTTGTTTTTGTATAACTCTCGACGGATTTTCTGATTGCTTTTTTGTAAATTAGCAGAGAATCATATTTTCCAGAGCGAATATCCGAGACAAAGTCTTTTATGAATCCTTCGACTTTTTCTTCTCGGAAAACTTTCATCATTAGCTCGCGCTGGAATTTTTTTGAAACCTCTGTCCAGTCCCGCCTTTTGGATTCCATGCCGGTAAAATCAAGAACATCTTTTCCGTCTTTTTCCCTGATTCCTGCGTATCGCTTTTTTGCGCCGCCTTCTTTGGCACCTCTCATTGTGGGCAGGAAGAATTTCTTGAAGACCTTTTCAAACTGGAGTTCCATGAAATTTTTTCGATGATATTCCTCTTTGATATACTTCTCGATGAATTTGTTAATAGATTCTGCAATCTCCTCTCCTTTCTTCAAAGCTTCCTTATAATCCTTTATCTTTGAATTGATAAACACGGAATCTGTATCGGAATATATAACCTCATAATCCTGTTCAGCAATCTTGTTAGCAGTCATCTTAATTAGCTTCTGCCCTGAATGAGTAATCGCATTTCCTATATCGAGACTGTAAAACCTGCATGATGGATTTGCAAGAACTCCGAAGAGAGAATTCATTAAAATTTTTATTGCGTTGCTTGCGAGACTGTCTTTGCTTTTCTTTGCAATGTCTCTTTGCCGCCAAAGCTCCTGAATTAATCTCGGCAATATTCCATCCCTATTCAGGAAATATGCGCCGTTCTCAGTTTTGATTAGTGTTTCTGCTGATTGATTTTTGTATTTTGATAATTCTTTTTGAGGAACATAATCAAGAGGGTCAATGTTGAATGTCCTTATTATGCTCGGGTACAGGCTTTTGAAGTCGAGAACAATGATGTTTTCATAGATTCCGGGAATAGGATCACGAACATATCCCCCTTTGATTCTTTCGTTGGCTTCTGTTACTACAGCTGTCGGCGCTACGACTTTTATTTTCTGGAGTTCTTTGAGATAGAGTGAATCGAATGAAGCAATTGATGCATCAACACGGTCAAGCTGCATTCTTGTGAGCATGCTTCTTTTGATTGTTAGGTCTATCATCTTTGATTTGAGGACTATGTTGTATGCCAGTTCAGCATCCTTCATGTTATAATCTATCAAGTGCTGCGGATCTTTTTCGTAATATTTTTCGATGTCCTGCCAACGCGATTCTCCTGTGAGCAGTTTTTCTTCTCCGAGAATTGTTTTTGCTGCAGTGTTGAGCTTGTAATCTTCGAGTTTTATGAATGAGACTTTTGCAAGGTGCAGTCCATCGAGGACAACTCTGCCGGGAATGTCTGCAGATGAATCTTTGAAGAACGAGTCCGAGAGGCGGAGCTTGCATTCCCAAGGAACTCTTCCGAGAGTGAAACTGATTTTATGCTCAGCGAATTTTTCCTTGATTATTTTAAGGTCAAAGTCTATGAGGTTCCATCCTGTGAGAATATCATAATCCTGCTCGAGAATTATTTCCTTGAATCTCTCAAGCATTTCTTTTTCTGTCTTGAATGATTCTGCGTTTTTGAACTGCCCGTCTTTGACAATGAGGACTTTCTTGAATTCCTTGCTGTAAATCGCTATCGAGAAAATTTTTTTTGCTTTGATGTTTGTTTCTATGTCAAATGAGACTATTGACAGCTCAGGGAAATATTCTGTCGGCGTAATTTCCGGCTCTGTGTAAATCCTATCAACAAATTCTCCTTTTTCGTATTTCCCCACGATATTAAGGCATCCTTTCAAATCCTTGTCTATGAGGAATCTGTATGCAAATCTTATGTCTGCTTCATAACAGACTATTCCGCTGTCGGCAAAGAGCTTTTTTATTTCAGGAACTATCTTGGGAATGTCGAGGATTATTTTTGCGACTTTTTCTTTTGAGAAGTTTGTGAAGTCGGTTTTTTCTGAATCAAACTTTGCAAGCTTTTTTGATTTTTCCAAATCGTCTTCTCTTATATAGAAATAAGGCCTGAGGTAGTTAATTGTGAGGAAGCTTTCTCCGCTTTCCAATCTGCCGAAGAGATATACATATGCCTTGTTGTTTTCTATTTTGTATGTTGGGTAGACGATGAATCCTTTGGGCATTTTATCTAAGTTTTATCTCGGGATTAATAAGATTTTGCAATTATTTAAATATGAGTGAAGGCTCAAAAATTGCTATGTTCAATGTCAGAATCAAGAAGCTGAATCAGGATGCGATAATCCCAAAGTATGCGCATAAGGGAGATGCGGGATTGGATTTGTATTCTGTTGAGGAGAAAGTTCTTGCTGCTGGAGAGTATGCGTTAATCTCAACGGGGATTGCGATTTCTATTCCGCAAGGTTATGAAGCTCAGGTAAGGCCGAAGAGCGGCTTGAGCGCGAATTTTGGTATCAGTGTTTTGAATACTCCCGGGACAGTTGATTCTAATTATCGAGGGGAAATTATGGTTATTCTCATAAATTTCAGCAGGCAATCTTATAAGATTGAGAAAGGCAAAAAAATAGCGCAGATGGTTTTTAATAAAGTTGAGGAAGCAGTTTTCGAGGAGGTTTCTGAATTGGACGATACCTCGAGAGGCGCAGGAGGTTTCGGAAGCACAGGACTGCATTAAGATATAGAAAGCAAAATTTTTTTAGAAAAAACAGAGGTGTTTGGTTAGAATGGCAGAATTAATTAACAAAGTAAGTTATAATGCAATAAGGAAGAATAAGAAATTGTTTGATTCTATCGATGATGATTCAAAGCAAGAGAAGAGTGAGGGATTGTGACAAAATTCCAGCAATCTTTTTAATCCAAGATAACTTCTCCATTCTATTAAAATGGATAACCTCACTCCAGCTATGCAGCAGTATATGAAAGCAAAAGCGCAATATCCAGACTGCGTCCTGCTTATGCGCATGGGAGATTTCTATGAGACATTTTACGACGACGCAAAGCTCGTTGCAAGAGTCCTTCAAATCACATTGACATCAAGGGGCGGAGAGCATTCAAAAGTTCCTCTTGCGGGAATTCCTTATCATGCTCTTGGACCATACCTTGCGAAATTAATCAAGGCAGGACATAAGGCAGCTATTGTTGAACAGCTTGAAGACCCAAAACTCGCAAAAGGAGTTGTCAAAAGAGATATTGTTAGAATCGTAACTCCTGGCAGTGTAATGGAAGACACAATTCTCGACTCTAAAACCAACAATTATATCATGTGCATCTATCCTGAAGGAAAAAATGTCGGCATTTCGCTGGCGGATGTTTCAACAGGAGAATTTATCTGCGCGAATCTTGGCAGGGAATCTCTCAACGCTGAAATAAGCCGACTTTCACCGTCGGAAATTATAATCCCATCTTCATCTGCAAACACTGAATTTTATGAAGAGCTGAAAAAATATGGCGCAATGATTAACCCGTTCAGCGACTTTTCATTCTGGCATGACAATGCAAATCAAACACTCAAAGCTCATTTCAAAATATTATCTCTCGATGGGTTTGGAATTACTGACAAATTGATGATTTCATCTGCAGGCGGATTGCTTTCATATCTCAAGGAAATGCAGAAAAGCTCTCTCGGGCAAATCACCAAAATCAAAAGATACTATCCTGAAAATTACCTTTACATAGATGCTTCAACAAAAAGAAACCTTGAGCTTGTTTCCAACATCAGAGACAGCACAAAAAGCGCAACCCTTATCGAAGTTTTGGATAAGACAATAACAACACTTGGAGCAAGAAAAATCAAGAAATGGATTCTCCAGCCGTTGAATTCAAAAGAAGAAATCAACAAGCGCCTTGATTCTGTTGAGGAGCTGAAAAATTCTCAGATAAAGATGCTTGAGCTGGCGGAATCACTCAAGCAAATCTCAGACATTGAAAGAATAATCTGCCGGCTCTCATTCGGAAATTCTAATGCAAGGGATTTAATCTCTCTCAAAAATTCATTTGAAATTCTGCCGAAAATAAAATCAGAACTGCAAAACTCGAAAAGCTCGCTGCTTAAAGAGCTGTCTGAAATCAGCACAGAAACAGAAATTTTAGAATTGATAAAGTTTTCAATCGCAGACAATCCTCCTGCAACATTGAAAGAAGGCAACATAATCAAAGCAGGATACAACAAGTATCTCGATGAGCTTCGCTTAATTGAAAGCGACGCAAAATCCTACCTTGCAGAATTAGAAGAAAACGAAAGAAAAAAAACAGGAATCAAATCCTTGAAAATATCTTACAACAAAATTTTCGGATATTATATCGAGGTTACAAAGGCAAACCTAAATCTTGTTCCGCAAAACTATATCAGAAAGCAGACTCAGGTAAATGCAGAAAGATTTATCACACAGGAATTGAAGGAAAAAGAGGACTTGATACTGAATGCAAAGGAGCGCATAATCTCGATAGAGCAGGAATTATTCCAAAAGATAGTCGAAGAAATAAAAGCAAGGACAGAATCAATTCAGGATATTGCAGATAAAATTGCGACTCTTGACTGCCTGCTTTCGTTTGCGAAAATTGCATTTGAAAACAATTACAACAGACCGGAATTAAATGCAGAAGGAAAGATTTTCATCAAATCTGGAAGGCATCCTGTTGTGGAAATGCTCGCAGACAACTTTGTGCCTAACGACTGCATTCTCGACGATAATAACAAGCTTATGATAATCACAGGTCCAAACATGTCAGGAAAATCTACATACTTGAGACAGACAGCACTTATAACTCTCATGGCTCATATCGGAAGTTTTGTGTCTGCCGAAAGCGCATCAATCTGCATTGTTGACAGGATTTTCACTCGAATAGGAGCTTATGACGACCTTGCTCACGGTCAAAGCACTTTCATGATAGAGATGTCAGAAACTGCCAACATCCTCAACAACGCAACTGAAAAATCTCTTGTGATAATAGACGAGCTTGGCAGAGGAACATCAACTTACGACGGTGTTTCTTTGGCATGGGCGATTGCAGAGCATATCTACAAAGAAATCAAAGCAAAAACACTATTTGCAACTCATTATCATCATCTTAACAAACTCTCTGAAAATTTTTCTGGAATAAAAAACCTCAACACATCAGTCCATGAATCAGGAGATAATATTGTATTTCTCCACAAAATCCTTCAGGGAGGCACAGACAAAAGTTACGGGATTCAGGTTGCAAAATTAGCAGGAATATCGCCTAAGGTAATTGAAAGAAGCAAAGCGATAATGGAAATGATAGAAATGGAAGACGAACTTGAGGATATTTTAGACAACACTCAGGACGCAGAAAAAATAAAGGAGAAAATTGCCAGCATCAAGAAGAGGAAAAAAACCGAAACCGAAAATAATGGACAAAAGAATCTATTTGACAACTTCTGATATCAAAAAGCAATATTTAATAACCACTGCCCAAAATCCCAGATAAAAAAGGATGTTTGAAATGGCAGATGAAAAGCCCATAGCGCATGAACTTGCAAAAATGCAGAAAGAAATTTCTGTAACAGAATTCTTCGAGAAGAACAGGCATCTTCTGGGATTTGACAACAAGAAGAAAGCGCTCCTCATGGCAGTAAAAGAAGCTGTTGATAATTCTCTTGACGCATGCGAGGAAGCAGGATTTCTTCCGGAGATTATCGTAGAGATGATTGATTTAGGCAATGAAAAAATCCGAGTTATTGTTGAGGACAACGGCCCTGGGATAGTTCAGAAGCAGATTCCAAACATATTTGCAAAGCTGCTCTATGGGAGCAAATTCCACACATTAAAACAAGCTCGGGGACAGCAGGGAATTGGAATCAGCGCAGCTGCCTTATATGGACAATTGACAACAGGAAGGCCAATCAGAATCACATCAAAAATCAGCCCGAATGACCCTGCGTATTATTACGAACTTCTGATAGACACAATGCAGAACAAGCCAGAAATAATAAAAGAAGAGAAAGTAGAATGGCAGAAAGAACATGGCACAAGAGTTGAGATTGACATTGAAGCAATCTACCAGAAAGGAAACCAGTCTGTTGACGAATATCTTAAACAAACCTCGATAGTAAATCCACACATCACAATAATCTACACAAATCCAAAAGCAGAGCAGTTGATATTTGCTCGAGCAACAGAAGAAATGCCAAGGCAAGCTCAAGCAATAAAACCACATCCTTATGGAATTGAGCTTGGAATTCTTCTTAAGATGCTCAAAAACACCTCTGCAAAAAGCCTCAAATCTTTTCTCATGGAAGAATTCTCTCGAGTTGCAGACGGAACTGCAAAGGAAATCTGCGAAAACGCTGCTCTATTGCCTAACTCAAAGCCTAAAGACATATCAAGAGAAGCCACAGAAAAATTAATCGGGGGAATTAAAAAAACAAAAATAATATCCCCTTCAACTGACTGCATTTCTCCAATAACAGAACAATTGCTTGAGAAAGGTTTGAAGAAAGAAATCATGGCAGAATTCTACTGTGCAACTTCAAGAACTCCGGAAGTTTACCGAGGAAATCCGTTTATAATTGAGTGTGCCTTAGCGTACGGCGGCGATCTAAGAGCAGACCAGCGCGCAATAATTTTCCGTTATGCAAACAAGGTTCCATTGCTTTATCAGGAAGGCGCATGCGCAATCTCAGAAGCAGTTGCAGAAACAAACTGGCGCGCTTATGGATTGCAGCAGTCAGGAAACGCAGTTCCAGTTGGACCTTTGGTAATTCTCGTTCACATGTCATCTGTCTGGGTTCCGTTCACATCAGAAAGCAAGGAAGCAATAGCTCATTATCAGGAAATCACGAAAGAAATCAAACTTGCATTGCAAGAGTGCGGAAGAATGCTCTCGATATATGTAAGAAAAAAACACAATCTCCAGACAGAAACCAAAAAACGAAGCTACATTGAAATATACATCCCTCATGTTGCAGAGGCATTAAAAGAAATTGTCGGCTATTCACAAACAGACGAGCAGAGAGTTGAAAATTGTCTCAAGGAAATTCTCGAGAAGAAAAGAGGAAAGCTCGAAAGCATAGAAATGGAAAACCTTGAATATGACGAGGAGTTTGCAAAAATCGGGCAGGAAGACGAGCAGTATGAAAATCCCGACGGCAACGCCGAAGAAGATGAAGAAAATCAGAAAAAAACTAAAAAGAAAAAAGCAGAACCTGAGGAATAAAAATGTCAAAACCAGTATCTGATGCAATAATAAACAGCGGAAAAGTTATCTACGAAAAAATACTTGAGAAAAAACAGCCTCAGTTTAGAATTCCTGTCAGGTCTCTGAACAACGTAAGCTACAACGAGAAACAGGGCTATTTTGAGATAATGGGAAAAATGCAGACAAGGACATTAACAGCTCTCTCGGTAAAAACATTCGCACAGACATTAAGGATGATGTCATTAAGCAAGCAGATTGTTGAAACAAACGATATCGCAACAAAAAGAGAAGTCTATTACGTAAGCAAAAATTGGGGCGACGCGCGTTTCACAGAACAGCCCGAGTCTGACACTGTCATGGATGACATTGAAGCAATGTTGATGGTAAACAGAGAGCAGATGGGCTTTATTCCCGAGGAAAAAGGAGGAGATGTTGCTGGAAAACTGACAGTCATAGACAAAGACCCTGACACTGGAAATGAAATCAAGATTGACTGCACAAAATTCGGCTCAGGCGCATACTCTGTTCCTGCATCTGTTGAGGAATTGAAATTCGAAACAAAAGCAGATTTTATTCTTGCGATTGAAACTGCAGGTATGTTCCAGAGACTTGTAAAGCACGGCTATTGGAAAAAAGCAAACTGCATCCTAATCTCTCTCGGAGGAGTTCCTACAAGAGCATGCCGAAGATTCATCAGGAGATTAAGCGACGCCATGAAACTTCCTGTCTATGGATTTGTTGACGGAGATTTTTATGGATGGATGAATATTTACAGAACACTAAAAGTTGGCTCTGGAAACGCTGCGCATATCAACAAATATTTCTGTGTTCCGAATGCAAAATTATTTGGAATAACTGCCAGAGACATAACGGACTATGATTTGCCAACGCATCCTCTCAAAGACGTTGACATCAAAAGAGGAAGAGATGCTTTGAAGAATGATCCATTTGTCCAGCATTATAAAGAATGGCAGAAAGAAATAGAGCTGATGATTAAACTCGGAAAAAGAGCAGAGCAACAGGCATTGGCTCAGCATGGACTGAATTATGTAATTTCTGATTATCTGCCTGAGAAATTAGAAGATCCAAAAGGATGGCTGCCTTGAATGTCTGGATAGATTGAATTATTGAATTCTTATCAAGAAATGTACAGAAACATTTAAATATTAGTTATACAATAAAGTATAATTGATTAGTCTAACCAAGAAGGAATAGAAAATGGAACTGGAAGTTGTTGCAAAAAAATGGGGAAATTCTATCGGATTTACAATACCTAAAGAAATTGCAGAAAAGGAACGCATAAAACCAGAGAGTAAAGTAAGTATAGAAATAGTAAAGGTGGATGACATCACAGATACATTTGGAAAACTAAAAAGAAAATTATCAGGGCAGGAGTTTAAAGATAGGGCAAGAGCAGGCTGGGAAGAATGAAAGGATTCTTTTTTGACACATACGCATTTTATGAGATAATAGTGGGCAATCCCAATTACAAGCTTTATACAAAAGATATTAAGATAGTTACAACACAGCTAAATTTAATGGAGTTGTATTATCAATTACTCTTGCTGTATCCTAAGAATGAAGCTATTGAATTTTTCAAAAGATATGAAGAATTTATTGTTCCTGTAAGCAATTCAGTAATTATTGATGCCACTGACTTTAGAAAAATGCATAACAAGAAAAAGTTATCATATGTTGACTGCATTGGATACACAATTGCAAGAGACATGAAAATTCCATTTTTAACAGGAGATATGCAATTTGAAAAAATGGAAAATGTAGAGTTTGTGAAATAGTTTTTAAATAATAGAATCAGCATAAATAATCTTGTTTACCAAAGCCAAATCTTCTATCAACTCGTTTAATCTCTGGTTAAAAATTTCATAATTCATATCTGCAAAATTCACCAATGACTCTTTTATCTCAGAAATTCTTCTGATAATCTTGTCTTTAAGCTCAATAAATTCTGCTGACTTATTTTCTATATTAGATAACAGGCTTATCAAACCATTAAATTGCTCCCTTAACGGCACTGCCTCTTTTTTCAAACTGTCAGGCAGGGCCAATGGAATATCTTTTAGTTTCTCAATCCTTGCCTTAATTTCCATGTGCGTTTTAATCTCTCCTACGTGGATTACATCAAACTCTGACTCGGCAGGCAATCCCTCATACTTTTCAATAGGACCATGCTTAAGATTCTTCAGCCATTTCCTGTAAGACAAATAGGATTTCAACACTGCCAGATTTCCCAAAAGGCGAAACATAAAATCAATATATCTGGATTTCGTATTATTCAACCTGAAAATAGATTTCACAAGCGTAATTGGATTATAAAACATCAAATATCCTTTCAACAGCTCAACCTGTTTTTTATAGGCGTCTGCATCTCTGGTTGCAACAACATGATTGCCGTCAAAAAGATAATCATCCACAGAAATATCTCCGACTTTTTTAAAAACCTCTTTGTTATTGAAATGCTCATTATAAGATTTGCTTCCAATCGAGGGAGTTATATAAGTTATCTGGATGCTTGTGGATTTGCAGTCATCTCTCAAAAATTTTACCGTCTCCTTCAGTCCTAATTTTCCGTCATTCCTCGTCCATGGCTGGCTATCATAATGTATCATCATTGGCATTGGGCAGATATCATTTTTTCTAAGTTCATTGAAAATCTCCTTTGTCTTTTCAGGAGTCTGCCCTTTGTCTACAAGCTCTGCATTCAAATCCTCTATTCCAAACCAGATAAGCCTGAATCCTGCCTTGCTTGCCAATGGAAGTTTTTCCTTGTTTAATATCACAGAACGCAGTGTCGCTTCTGTGCTATAAGTTATGACCTCGCCAACTTTTTTTCCTTTGTATCTGCCTTTTGTAAAAACTGAATCTGCCATTGCAGGCATTATCTCATTCAGCCAAATTCGGTTTACAAATGCAGAATCATCTGTTCCAAAAAATGATGTAATCCCTGTTTCCTGAACAATATCCATAATCTCATCAACAAGCTTATTTGCAGATTTTGCTCTAATTGACCTTTGGTTATAAGACGGAATAGGGCAGAATGAGCATTTCTCAACACAGCCATGTGATGTAACCAGAGAAACAACAGGAGCGTTCTTTTTTATTTTATTAAGAGGGATTGGATTCTTACATAAAGTTTCTCTGTTATGTCTTGGCTCGACAAGGCTTAATCCTATCAAAGGGTTTGGCAAATCTTCCAACTCCTTGAGCAGTTTTTGTGTTCCTGTATCTATTAGAACTTCTTTTCCATCAATCTCTGTTTTATAAACAAGCCCAAGTATGCTATTAATTTCATGCGAATTTTTTATTCTCTCAAACGTTTCTCGAATATGCTCATTATTCTGCTTACTCTTAATCAGCAATTCCATTAATTCAAGGATAATATACTCTTCTCCTGTAACTGCAACATCTGCACTTGCGCCATGCCTGAAAAATACATGCTCGGGCTGATAAATTACCTTAGGACCGCCGGCTATGATTAATGGGCGCTGTTTCATTTGATAGGCATCTTGTATAATCTTGTACATCCCTTCTGAATGTATCTGCATCGCCGAGATTAAAAGTATCTCAGGGACTTTGCCATTTAATATTGACTTGCTCGGCCTGAATCTTGGAGTCCATTGTTGAAGGACAATCCTGATATTTGTAAGCCCGGCAGAATAAAGTGATGAAGCAATTGCTCTTGAGCCGGCAGGAATCATTGTCTTGTCAATAAAAAGAAACGGTCCGAGTCTTGTTCTTTTATCAAAAGCATATACTATAATTATGGGTATATCTGATTTGCAATTTCTCAAATTCTCTTCAAGCGTTAAATATTGTCCTTTTGGGAGAAATCTGTCTTCCCCTCTTCTTTCACGAATTTCCATCTTGCCTTTTTTAAGTAATTTCTTTTCTTGTTAAAATACTTTTGGTTATCTCATAAAATAAATCACATTTAAAATCAGGAAAATAATATAGAAAATCACCAGAGCTGCGCCTTCATGCTGCAAAATAGCTTTCTGCTTCTTGATATGTCCCTTGAAAATAAAAAACATCATCAGGAAAGTCATGAAAATCATCATTGGAATATCAAAAAACAGCCATTTCTCGTCTATGCTGAAAGGTGCAATCAAAGCAAGCAGTCCGAGAGTAACAAGCAAAGTAAAAATATCGGCGCCAAAGGTTTCTGTAATTGCAATCTTGGTGTAATTCTTCACAGTGCCATGCACAGCAGAAAAAATATTAGGCACGGAAGGCCCAATAGCTCCAATAGTAATGCCTATTAGAAGATCTGGCAGACCTGTAAGCTTTGCAAGACGTATCAGCCCGTCGGAAAAAAGATAAGATCCTCCCAGAAGAAAAACACTGCCGAGAACAAAAAGTAAAATTCCCGGTTTCATTTCAAATCCAGCCAGCCCAATTACTTTCAACTCCTCTTTAATCTCTCTCAGTTCCTCAGTCCTCTGCTTTTTTGAAGTCCATTTCTCAAAGAACCAGACATTAAGCACATAAGGCACAAACAGCAATAGCAAAGTCATGCCTTCCTTCCTGTCAAACTTCAAATCAAGCCCGAATAAAAAAACAATCACAGAAATAATAGCAGCAAAAACACCATCCCTTATCACAACTCTACCGTCTACAGAAAGCGGCTTAATCATTGCGCTTAAGCCAGTCATTAATCCTATGTTGCAAATAATAGAGCCGATAATTACTCCAAGACTTATCCCTGGATGCCCCATGACAAAAGCATAAACCGCAATAAACACTTCAGGAATGCTCAGCATAATTGAGACAAGAATTGATGCAACTGCAATGTATGATGTTCCGAGTTTTTCTGCGACTGGAACCATTGAATCAGTCATCCAGTGAGAGCCTTTGCTGAGGAGAACTATCCCAACTACAATCAAAAAAATTATCAGCACAAGCGTAAGTATCATTCAAATCAATTTCAAGTTATCTCCACAATAAATATATAAATCTAATGGAAGACATATAATTTAGGTATCATAAAATTACTATGCACACACACAAAAATTTATTTATTGCCCTTGACGGTCTCGACGGCGCAGGTAAAGGTGAGATGATTCTTCAGACACATAACTATCTGTTCAGCAAAAACAAATCTATCTCAATACTCACAACAAGAGAGCCGACTTATGGGAAATTCGGAAAAAAAATCCGCGAACTTTTGAGCAGAGATAATAATCCTGAAGAAAATTCAGATAGAATTCTCGAGCTGTTTGTCAAAGACAGGGAAGAGCATCTTCATGAAATAATAGTTCCTTTCCTCGAGAATAAATCAGGCAATCTTAATGTTGTTTTGTGCGACAGGTATTATTATTCAACTATTGCATACCAGCATGCTCAGGGAATTTCTCTCGATAAATTGATTTCTGTGAACAAGAAATTCCTCAAGCCGGACATCGCATTTATCCTCGACCTCCCTGAAAATCTTGCATATCAGCGGATTCAAACTCGCGAGAGGAATAAGAGAAAGGATATGTTTGAGACGCTTGTGTTTCTGAAAAAGGTAAGGAAAACTTTTTTGCAGTTAAAAGATATTCTCGACGATAATATACTGATTATTGATGCGTCTAAGCAGAAGGAAGCTGTTTTTCAGGAGATAAAGAAAGAGATGTTATCAAATCATCAATTTTAATTCTGCTCTGCACTGTTGTGTCTCGGTCTCTAACAGTAACGGTATTAATAGTATCGTCTCTCAGCGTGTCAAAGTCTATTGTGATGCATTTTGGTGTTCCAATCTCATCCATTCTTGCGTATCGTCTTCCGATGCTTCCAGATACGTCGAAGAAAACTGCGAATTCCTGCCTGAGAAGATTATAGACTTCTCTTGCTTTGGATACAAGCTCTGGCTTGTTTGAGAGCAGTGGAAAAATTCCTGCTTTTATCGGAGAGAGTTTTGGATTTAGCTTGAGAACAACATTCTGCCTTTTCTCGTCGTAAGTATAGGCGTCAAACATGAATGCCATAAATGCCCTGTCAACTCCTTGAGATGGCTCGGATGCAACATAAGGAATGACTTTTGTTTTTGATTCCTCGTCATAATAACTCAAGTCGGATTTTGAAAAGTTAATGTGCTGTGTCAAATCAAACTGCTTTCTGTCAGCGTTGCCGTGAATTTCCTTCCAGCCGATTGGAAAGTTATATTCTATATCAAAACATGCTCCTGCGTAATGCGCCAATTCATCTTTTTTATGCTCTCTGAGACGGAGATTATCAGGATGGATTCCCAAATCCAAAAACCATTTGTAAAACATTCCGAGCCAGTATGCGTGCCATTTGGACGCGAGCTTTTTCTCGACTAAATCTTTGAGATGGGTTTTCTTGTGCGATTCGTTTTTCTCCTGCTGTTTAGATGTTATGAGGTTTGCCTCAAGATTTTTTATTTCCTCGAAAAATTCGCAGTCATTTATTTTGTCAGGATGCGCAAAGAATTCTATTTCCATCTGCTCAAACTCTCTGCATCTGAATAAAAAGTCTCTCGGGCTTATCTCATTCCTGAATGCTTTTCCCATCTGCGCGATTCCGAATGGAAGTTTTCTTCTCGAGTTTTCCTGCACTTGTTTATAGTTGATGAAAATTAATTGCGCAGTTTCTGGCCTGAGATAGCCGATTGATGAGTTTTCCTCGATAGGGCCGACCTGTGTTTTCAGCATGAGATTGAAGTTAGTTGTTGTTAATTCATTTGTGCATTTCGGGCATTTGATTTTTTTTTCTGCAATGAGCTTGTCTATGTCATGTTTTTTTGCTCCAGTGAGAGAGGTTTTGAGTTTATCCTCGAGATATGTGTCTGCCCTTACATGATATTTGCATTTCTGGCAGAATAATAGTATGTCTGTGAAGCAGTCTGCGTGTCCTGATGCTTGCCATACTTTTGGGTTTGTTATTATCGAACCGTCTATTCCGACGATGTCTTCGCGCTTCTGGACAAATTCTTTCCAAAAAGAATTTTTTATGCTGTTTTTTATCTCAACTCCGAGGGGTCCGTAATCAAAAAAACCTGCAAAGCCCCCGTAGATTTCTGCTGTTGGATAGATAAATCCTTTTCTCTTGCAGAAAGATGCGAATTCCTCGATACTAAGTTTGGATTTTTCCATGTTATCCTCAATTCTAAGATGAATTCATATAAGAACTTTTTAAGAGTTTTTAATTGTTGTTGTGTTCATTTCCTCATCCACTCAACTTCCTCAGGCGTCAATTCCAACTCGGCAGTAATTTTCTCAGATGAGTGTTTGTTTTTTCTGAATATTTCTCGATAGTAAATCACATCCCGCATGGCTGATTTTTTTGAGCAGTGAGTTTTTCCCGCGATTTTTTTTGCGATTTCCTTTTTTTTCATTGATTTCTGGTTAGACCAGAAAATTTTTAACAGGCGTTTTGTTTCTTCGTAAACAATCTGCTTCGGATATTTTTCTTTTTTTGCCAGCGCAATTCCTGCTGTAAGATAAGCATTGATATAGATGAGAAAGCGATAATGCTGGTTGATTCTGATTCTTCTCCTGAATATGTCGGCTTTTGAGAGTGCATCATAGGCATTTGCAAGGTCTTCTGGGTTTGTATATTCTTTAGGTAAATTTTCATCCATCCAGAGAAATCGCTCATCGGAATCTTCTGCAACATTTTCAAATGCGCTCAGCGCGATTTTTATGTCTGTTGTTTTGAATATCCTTAGCATTGCATTTTTTATATGCTCGATGTGGTCGCGAAATCCTAAAAAGTCTATGTCGTCTTTTGTGAGATGCTTTTTTTGTTCTGAGAGACTTTGCAGGTCGTTCAATGCAGAATTTAAGCTACCTCCTGAGAATCTTGCAAGGCTTCTTAGTGCAGTGTCTTCGATGGAAATTTTTTCTTTTTTGCAGAGTTCCTTAAGGAATGAAACTATGTCATCATTATTAATCTGCGAGAATTCTATGTTGAGGCATTTTCTTTTTAAGGAATCATATTTGTGGTCTGAGCAGTCTGCCATTGTGAGGATAATCGGATATGATGTACATTCAATGAGTTTGATTACCGCCTGCAAGCCTCCTCTGTCTTCGACTCCTGCAATTCCATCAACTTCGTCTATGAGGATGACTTTTCCTTTTGAGAATAGGCTTCTCTGCTTGATTGCATTCCCAATCTTCAGGTTAATCTGCGACTGGCTGCGGAATTCTGATGCGTTTACTTCGACGATTTCTAATTCCATCTCTGATGCGATTGCATGCGCAGAGCATGTTTTGCCTGTTCCTGATGGCCCAAATAATAAAGCAGCTTTTTTTTTCTGCGCCGAGAAATGCGAGATGAAATTTTTTAATTCCTCGAGAGGTTTTTTCTGCCCGATAAATTCAGAAAGTTTTTTCGGCTGGTATTTTTTTACAAATGGCTGCATGACTTTGAGATGGATTGGAATGTTTATAAGGATTTTGTATAGATTGATAGAAGAATAATTCCAATCACAAAAACTTCTCCATCCATTCAGGTTCCTTAAGCAGTTCAATCAAATCATTCAAAAACCTTGACGCCTCTGCGCCGTCCATTATCCTGTGGTCAAACGAAACAGAAAAAGGCAGAACCTTCTCAACAACAACTTTCCCTTCCTTAATAACAGGCGCATCAAAGATTGTATGCATTGCAAGAATAGCTGCCTCTCCATAATTAATTATAGGAATTGACATCTTAGCTCCAACAGAGCCGACATTCGTAATCGTAAAAGTCCCATGCCTTATATCGTCGAGAGAAAGCTTCCTATCCCTTGCCTTAGCAGAAAGCTCAACCATCTCCCTCGAGATTTCTATAATGCCCTTTTTGTCAGCACTCTTTATCACAGGAACAACAACACCGTTTGGAGTATCAACTGCAATTCCAATGTTGTAAAACTTCTTGATAACAATTTCGTTTGTATTTCCGTCAAGAGAAGAATTAACCACAGGATGCTTTTTTATCGACTCTATAACTGCTTTTACAATCAGAGGAAGATAAGTAATCTTCACACCATTATTTTCTCCTATTGGTTTGATTTTCTCTCGGAAAGCCACAAGGTTTGTAACAACAGCATCATTCATAACAGTCGCATGAGGTATTGTGAACTTTGACTTTGTAATGCTCTCTGCAATCTCTCTCCTGATGCCATGCAATTTAATTCTCTCTACTTCACCATTCTGAATTTTTCCGCTTAATGTATTTCTCACATCATCTTCTGTTATTCTTCCACGAGGACCAGAACCTTTTACATTTGCCAAATCTATCTTTAATTCCCTAGACAATTTCCTTACAGCAGGAGTCGCAAGAATTTCTGTCGAGATTTCAAGAACATCATCTCTGCCATCGCCTGTATCGAGAAGAAAAACCACCTCTCCTGTCTTAACAATATCCCCTACCTTGAAAAAAATTTTTTTCACAACACCGTCTTTAGGAGAAGTAATCTCAACAACTGCTTTCGCTGTCTCAACCTCAAGAATATTCTGCTCTGCTTTAACAGAATCGCCTTCCTGAATCAGCCACTTAACTATTTCTCCTTCAAAAAGCCCTTCTCCCAAATCCGGAAACTTAAACTCGAACATCAGAAACTTAACACCTCGTTGATTGCATTCAGTATGCGGTTTGCGTTAGGAAGATAAATGTTTTCTTTTGAAAAGTAGGGATAAGGAACATCATATCCTGTAACTCGCTTTATTGGCGCATCGAGGGAAAGCACAAGTTTTTCCGACAATGTTGCAGCAATCTCGCTTCCGACAGAACAATTTCTCGGAGCTTCCTGAACAATAACAACCCTTCCTGTTTTTTTTACAGACGAAGATACAGTTTCAATGTCCCAAGGATTTAAACTCCTTAAATCAATAACCTCAATTGATGCCTCTGCCTGTTGCGCAGCAGCAAGAGACTCTCTGACCATTGAACCCCATGTGATTATTGTCAATTCTTTTCCTTCCTTAACAACATTTGCCTTTCCAATCTCAATCTTGTATGGCTCGTCCGGAACTTCCTGTTTTGCAATCCTGTAAAGCTTTTTCGGCTCAAAAAAAATCACAGGATCAGGATCATCAATAGCCGCAAGAAGCAATCCCTTAGCATCATAAGGCGAAGAAGGCATCACAGTTTTCAAGCCGGGAATTGCAGAATAAATCCCTTCCATGCTCTCGGAATGGTGCTCTAATGCCCTTATTCCACCCTGAACAGGCGCTCTTATGACAATTGGAACATGAAACTTTCCCCGTGTTCTGTTTCTGATTTTTGACGCATGATAAATCAGCATGTGAAATCCATTTGACATAAAATCAGAAAACTGCATTTCCACAACAGGCTTAAATCCTGTCATGCCAAGACCGATAGAACATCCAATCATTCCAGATTCAGCCAATGGGGTGTCATAAACCCTCTCGCTGCCGAATTTCTTCAAAAGCCCGTCAGTAACTCTGAAAACACCGCCATTAACAGCAACATCCTGTCCGAGAATCAGCACAGAAGAATCTTTTTCCATTGCTTGGTAAAGCGCATTGTTGATTGCCTCTGCCATGCTCATCATCATTTTACTCACTCATCCTTTTAATGTCCCTTGCTATAACTTCATCTAGCTGCTCGCGGATATTCCACGGCATTTCCTTATACGCATACTTGAAAATCTCGTCTGAAGGAACTGAAAATTTTTCTGACTCCTCAAAATCCCTGTTAAAATCCTTCTCAGCCCTCTCGATAATCTCCATCTCAAAACTTTCAGAATAGATGCCTTGTTTCATCATGTATTTCTTCAGAAGCTCAATTGGATCTTTTTCTTTCCATGAATTAACATACTCTTCCTTGCAATATCTCGTCGGATCATCTGCTGTTGTATGCGACGCTATCCTATATGTAATGCACTCAATTAATGTTGGCTTGAAATTCTTTGCATTCTCAACAGCAATCTGCGTTGCTTTTATCACCGCAAAAATATCATTTCCATCTGCCTGAATTCCATCAATGCCATAAGCGATTGCTTTCTGCGCAATAGTCTTTGAGCCAGTTTGCTTCTCAATGGGCGTGCTTATCGCAAGATGATTGTTCTGGCATACAAAAATTATTGGTAGTTTGTAAACAGATGCAAAGTTCAATGCCTCGTGAAAATCTCCCTCTGAAGTTGCGCCGTCGCCGAAAAAAACTGCTGAGATTATATCTTTTTTCTTGAGCTTGTTTCCCCATGCAAAACCAGCCGCGTAAAGAAGATGAGTTGCTATCGGCATACACATCGGAAAAACATTACTCTCGAGAGGCATTAAATTTCCTTCCTCAAAACCCATCCAGAAAAGCAGGAGATTTTTCATTGGAACTCCACGATAGAACATTGCAGCATTCTCGCGATAAGCTGGGAAAATCCAGTCCTGTTTTCTCAATGCAAATGCAGCTCCGAGAGAAGACGCTTCTTGTCCAGTGCATTGCACGCATGTTCCTAATCTGCCCTGCCTCTGCATCTTCAGGGTTTTTTCGTCGAAAACTCTGGATGTTAGCATGAATTTGTAAATAAGTTTAATCTCATCAATGGAAAGTTTCGGCATCAGAGAAGCATCTATATTACTGTCCTTATCCAAAACAGAGATTTTCCTTATGGAGAAATTCCTTATAGTTTCAATTGGCATTATAACTCGAGAAAAAGGGATGTTTTATCTTATATAAGAATTTGGGTGTTAGTGGTGGGATTATTTGTGTTTGAAATAAGAAAACTTATATATTAATACCTTATTAACATCAAGTGAAGGTGAGATTATGGTACAGGCAATAATAGATATTGACGAACGCACAAACAGAATATTGAATATTATTAAGGCAAAACATGGATTAAATGACAAAAGCGAAGCAATTGATATGATGGCAGAGCAATATGAAATGGAAATTTTAGAACCAGAATTAAGGCCTGAATATATTGAAAATGCTAAAAAAATAATGAAGGAAAAGCCAATTCAAGTCGGAACAGCCGATAATCTGAGAAAAATGATAGGTTTGAAATAGGATGTATAAACTTGAAATACGACCATCATTACAGAAAAAGCTGGAAAAACTGGCAAAAAGAAATCCAAAACAAGCTGAGATAATTGTTAAAAAGTCAGAAGAAATACTTCTTAATCCTCAACATTATAAAAATTTGAGGGCGCCTTTAAATCATTGGAAAAGAGTCCATATTGACAAGCATTTTGTTTTGACATTTTCTGTTGATGAAAATACCGAAACAGTAATCTTAGAGGATTACGACCATCATGATGAGATTTATAGGAGATGAGAAAGGGGTGGGTTTTCTAAGTAGATTCACTTTTCTTTAAACTAATGAAAACTGTGTATATACTCGGAGCTGGTTGTTCTTGTGAAGATGGATCTCCTTTAGTAAATGATTTTTTTCTTAGAATAGAGGAATTGCTAAAAACTGAATTAAAAGACCATCCCAAAATTGCAAATTTTAGGAAAATACTTGAACTTAAAAAGAGGTTATTTAATGAGTTCAACATTGAGGAATTTTTTAGTCTTATTGATTTTTATATTTCAATGAACAGCGATTTCAAACCTGATTATAATCTTAAATCAATCAGAAAAGAATTAATTTACCTTATCTCAAGAACTATAAAACATTCATTAGCTAATGTGACCAAATCCTCAAATTATAATGAATTTTATACTAAACTTATTACAGGAGATGACATTATTATTTCTTTAAACTGGGATTTATTATTAGATAATATAAGAGATGGCATAAATTATGGTGTAAGCTTTTTAAAATATGATATTGATAATCAGTTTCATAATAGAGTCTTTGTGGCTAATGCTGATGAAAAAATAAAAATACTAAAATTGCATGGTTCCTTAAATTTTCTTGGTTGTACTAAATGTCTAGCTAGATTTTGTAGCTACAAATTGAAAGCACTAACAGTTGTTGATGAAAAAAGAAAATGTCCTAATTGTCAAAAAGGAGATTTAAGAATATTGTTAATTCCTCCAACAACTTTCAAAAATCTAAATAATTTTAAAAAATTAAAGGAGATATGGACTGAGGCTTTTAATAAATTAGTCCATTGTGATAAAATAAGATTTGTGGGTTATTCCTTTCCAACAGCAGATGTTGAATTTAAATATTTACTTAAAGCGGCGTTAAATTATAGAGAAAATCCACCACTAATTGAAGTTTATGACTATAAAGAGAAAAATAAGGATAGAAACGAATTTGAGAACCACTATAATCAAATTTTTGATGAGATAACAAATCTAGAAAAACCAATCAGATTCCATTATACAAAATTTAGTAAGATAGTTAACTACTTACAACAAGAACGATATACTTAACTTTCAAATGTTTGATTTATTTCAGATACACCTACTTCCCCTCAAACTCCAACGCCGTAGAATTAATGCAATATCTCAACCCAGTTGGCGTTGGTACATCATTAAACACATGTCCCAGATGACTGCCGCACTTTGCGCAAACAACTTCTTTCCTAATCATGCTGAGGCTTGTATCAAACTTTTCCTTAACATTCTCTTTTTTCATCGGCTCAAAAAAACTTGGCCAGCCAGTTCCAGAATCAAATTTTGTTTCCGACGAGAAAAGCTCGCTTTTGCATCCTGCACATAAATAAATCCCTTTTTCTTTATGCTCATAATATTTTCCTGTGAAAGGCATTTCTGTTCCTTTCTCTCGGAGAATCTTGTATTGTTCTGGTGTCAGGCAGGTTTTCCAGTCTGAGGATGGTTTTTGGGTTGATGGTGGCATAAGATAAGAAATCTATTTTGAAAATATAAAATATTTGGTTTTTACATAATTAATAAGTGTTAAGTTCAATAATTTTTAGTGGCGTCGTATTCAATCAACCAAAATGTCCCCTATCAACGTTTAGCCACTAAAAATTACTTTGCGAATGCAGGTTTTCAGAACTTCGTAACTGGAAACGAAATTAACAAGAGCATAAGTTAGCAAAAATTCAGAAAAAACTTACAACACATAAACCTATCCAAAAAATATTATTGAAGCTTAAGTTATTAATTATAGATATTATCGTGATGATCCAAATCATAAAAAACAACCTTATCTTCAGATTCAATATACTTGAAAATTAATACAAAAGAACTTCTCACATGAACTCTTTTGAAATCATTTAACGGACTCTTTAAGTTTTTATAATGATTAACATTTTCACAATTTATGATTTCATCCATTTTTTTCATCACTGAATCATACATGACTTTATCTTTCTTAAAAATCTTTTTCAAATATTTCTTAAGATTATCCTCAACTGAGAAATTATGCATTTTCTATCTCATTTCTGAGAGCAGATAAACTTTTGTAGCTGTTAAATCTTCCTTTTTTCTCAATATTTCTAATCTTTCTTACATACTCTGGTCTTAATTCCGGTTCCAAGAATTCATTTTCAAACTTGCCGATAACAAAATTGATAGCATCAGATTTATTCTTTAATCCGAATTTACCTTTGATTATATTCAAAAGCCTGTCTTCATGTTCTCCGATATTGATAATCGCCTGTACCATTTTAAATCGCCATTATGTTATATTTTATAATAAAAGATTATTAATTGTTATATAAATATTTCGCTTTAAAACTTAACCTGTTCAATTTCATAATTAGTTGACACTTTTAATAATTT
>ORJL010585031.1_pt1 | contig 39379 bp, 29 predicted proteins | sample 1779941 | NCBI WGS metagenome assembly ORJL01 (sample SAMEA104232317, study PRJEB22302) | groundwater metagenome | biome: forest; feature: aquifer; material: groundwater | place: USA | collected 2011-08-07 | depth 5.8 m | reverse complement strand
TGGTATGGACTCCTCCCGGTTCTGCGGCAGACAATCTGCCGCGACAACTGACGCCCATCAGTTGAACAAGGAGGAGACCGACATGGATGCTACGACGATCGGCGTGGTGTTAGCCCGCCTTCTTCCGAGGTTTCACCCGGCTAGGCCGCGTCTTTTCGGGAAGCGCTGCGATCACCGAGCGCAGCAAAGCGTTGACCGCCTCCGAGGTACCGAAGACCGACGCCACATCGGGCTCCAGCACCACCGCGACCGTGCCCTTCCTGAACGCCGCAGCAAAGCGATTGGGCCGCGCTTGGCGATAATCGAACCGGTACTCGCTTCGCATCTCGCGAACGACGCCCGCCGACGAGCTAGGAGTTCTCTTCATAGTCTTGTCGCTCGAGCCGGGTGGCCAGCCGCGCGCTCAGGAGCCGCACCGTACCCGGGCGCTCGACGAAACATACAAGAAGCAGCCGCTGACGCGTCGAATGCCGATGATGATCTCGCGGTGCTCGTCAAGTGAGTGATCCGGGTCGTCGAAGATCGTCGCCAACGGGTCGGCGAACACCGTAAGTGCTTCCTCGAAGGAAACATCGTGCTTGCTGAGATTGGCCTCGGCCTTGGCCCAATCCCGCTCGAAGACCGGTCCCATCGTCTTCACCAGAGCCTAGCACGCCTGCGCCCGCTTCGCGTTGGTCCTGTCGGGCAACGTTCGCGTTCACCAGCGGCCGCTCACATTCGCGCGGCCGTCTGGTGCGACGCGTTGTTCGGCCGCTCTATGACTTTTCACTCACGGCGAGGTCGAACGCTTCACGCAAGAACGGCATGATCGTGCGCAGGTCCTCTGCGGTCCGGACAAGGACCACGTGTGAGATGCGGTTCCCGGTTGGGCCGGTCTTGATGAAGTACGGTGCGCTCACCTTGCGACCGAGGTGAACCACCACGCGAAGCGCATCCCGCGTTACCGTCAGGTCCGCAAAGATGCGTGTCGTCCGGAACAGCGCGTACCGGTCACGTGTGACTACCTCCACCTCGCCGAAGCTCCTCACGGTGGTCTCGAGTTTCCGGTAGAGATCGGTGAGTACCGGTGGCCTACCCTTGAGTAAGGTCGCGGCGCTGCCGACCCCGCACGCGTGACGTTGATTCACCTGACGGAAGGTACGATCACACCGCGGACATGCCCAACTCATAAGGCTTTATGCGTGGACGTTGTTGGATCGCCGAACAGAGCCAAGGCCACGGAGCGCCGACGATGAGAAGAAGGCCCAAGTGAATCCTCTGATTGTCATGGCCTCAAGACTCCGGACTGCCGGAATCCACTGCGCTGGGACGTCCTCGGCCGTTTGCGCGGTACCCTCGTCGCCCTCGCTGCCTGTCGGCCGAACACGTATTGAAGTAGACCGCACGGCCCTTCGCGCGGCCCACCGGGCCACGCGCCCGAGTCGACTTCACTCCGATGTGTCCGGAACGGCGCATGTTAGCACGGCGCGCCCCATGGGACGGTGGTCGTGGTTGACTGCAGCCGCGGGATTGGCTGCGGCGGCTGCAGCCAACCACCGACGACGTGCCGACAGCATCCGCCAGACAAATGGCGCTGACGCAATCTGGTTGCGATCGAAGTCGAGGTCTTTGACGCGGAGCTCGACACACTCCTCGAGCCGAAGGCCCGTGCCGTACAGCAGCGCCACGATGAGCCACATCGTGCCGTCAACATGCCTGATGAGCCGGCCGATTTCTTCTCGACTGAGTACGACCGGCAGCTTGTCGGGCATCCGTGCTCGCGGCACCCGCTGGATCGGCCCGATATCGACGCCGAACACCTGACCGCACAGAAACACCAACGTGCGGCCGCTCGAGCGGATTGTCCAGGAATTGTCGGCCTCTGGCCGTTTCCGTGACGAACCTGGGCTCACACGCGCCAATCTGATCGTCAACGGACACCCGATTTTGTGAGATGCTTCGTCTCACAAGGAGAGTGAATGATGAAGCGTCTCATCCTGTCGGCGTTGGTCCTGACTTCGGTGACGGTTTCGCTGTCGGGCCAGGACGGCCGCGGTGGCCGTGCGATGCCGGCCTCGTCTCCACAGCTCAAGTTTCACGTCGACGAAGAGTTCTTCAAGTGGCCGGTCAACGTCTGGCCGTCCGAGGCGGTCGGGGTGGCCCTCAACAAGCAAGGCCACATCTTCCTGTTGAACAGGGGCAATATCCCGCTGCTCGAGTTCGGGCCCGACGGCTCCTACATCGGGTCGATGGGCGAAGGCTCGACGATTTTCCACGCGGCCCACAGCGTGCGGTTCGACGCCGAGGACAACATGTGGCTGGTCGACTCGGGGAACAACGTGGTGGTGAAGTTCAATCCCAAGCGGCGCATCGTGCAGGCCCTCGGCCGGCGTCTGGAGCCATGGGTGTACCTGACCCACGGAATCGAGCGCGCCATCCCGGGTCCCGCAAGCTTCTACCAGCCGACCGACACCGCTGTCGGGCCGGACGGCAGCACGTATGTCACTGACGGCTACGGAAACTCGCGCGTCGCCAAGTTCACGAAGGAAGGCATTCTCGTGAAGCACTGGGGCGAGCGCGGCACGCGGCCCGGCCAGTTCAACACGCCGCACAACATCGTCATTGACAGGAATGCGAATCTCTACGTCGCGGATCGCCAGAACAACCGCGTGCAGGTGTTCGATACCGACGGGACATTCAAACAGGAGTGGAATCTCGATGGCCTGACCTGGTCGATGTGCATCACGCCGGGACCGACGCAGGTGATTTTCATCGGCAGCGTCGGCAAGGTCTACAAGATGAGCCTGGACGGAAAAGTCCTCGGGACATTCGGCAAGCTCGGCCGGCTGCCGGGCTGGTTCGACTCGATCCACGCCATCGCGTGTCCCGACGAGAAAACCGTGTTTCTGGCCAACGAGTTCAGCTACCGGTTCGACAGGATCGTGTTGGAGTAGAGCGGCAGGCGGGCGACGGGAGGAGACTCGGGCCGCTCTGTTCGGATTGCCGATGTCGTTCGTCATCTTGCGCGACGGCCGGACCTGCCGGAAGCATCTCGGCCTGCCGTCCGCGTCCACCTCTGCTTCGTGTCGACGTCGGGGAGAAACGCGGCGAGCGCGCCGAGCAGCGGCAGAAACGCGCACACCCGGTAGACGAGCTCGATGCCGGCGCGGTCGGCCAGCGCCCCCAGCACCGCCGCGCCAAGCCCGGCGATCCCGAACGCGAAGCCGAAGAACACACCCGAGATGAGCCCGATGCGTCCGGGCACCAGTTCCTGCGCGTACACGACGATGGCCGAGAAGGCCGAGGCGAGCACGAGGCCGATCATCACCGTGAGGATCGGCGTCCAGAACAGATTCGCGTAAGGCAGCGCCAGCGTGAACGGACAGACTCCGAAGATCGAGCCCCAGATCACGTACTTGCGGCCGAAGCGATCGCCGAGCGGTCCGCCCAGGACGGTGCCTGCGGCGACGGCGCCGAGGAAAACGAACAGATCGATTTGGGCGGTGCGAACCGAGACGTGGAACTTGCCGATCAGGTAGAACGTGTAATAGCTGTTCAGGCTCGCCAGATAGAAGTACTTCGAGAAGATCAGCACGGCGAGAATCGCCAGCGGCCAGCCCACGCGCGGACGCGCGGCGAGGGGACGATGATCGGACGGGACATCACCCGACGAGGTGGCCAGCGTGACGGGCGGTCGCGCCTTTTGCCATCCGCCGACTCTCCACAGCACGACCATCCCCAGAAGCGCCAGCAGCGAGCTCCACGCGATGCTCGACTGACCGCGTGGGGCGACGAGGAATGCCCCGAGGAGCGGCCCGAACGACGAGCCGACGTTGCCCCCCACCTGAAACACCGACTGCGCGAGGCCGTACCGGCCGCCCGAGGCCATCCGCGCCACGCGCGACGCCTCCGGGTGAAGCACCGCGGACCCGATGCCCATCAACCCCGCCGCCGCGAGCAGCATCGCAAACGTACCCGCCGCGGACAGCCACAAGAGGCCCACGAGCGTCACGCCCATGCCGGCGACGAGCGCGTAGGGCGCCGGCCGCCGATCCGTGACGTGACCGACGAGGGGCTGCAGCAGAGAAGCCGTGACCTGCTGGGTGAGCGTCATCAGCCCGACCTGCGCGAAGCTGAGCGCGAAGGACGACTTGAGGAGGGGGTAAATCGCCGGGACGAGCGACTGGATCGTGTCGTTCAGCAGGTGCGAAAGACTGATCGCGGCCAGGACGGCGAACGAGGTGACCTCTTTCCCGTGGCCGCGATCCATTGAACCCGGCAGCGCGCGCGCTACGAGACCATCACCTTGCGCGCGTTCTGCGCGTTCTCTTCAAGGAACGACTTCTTGGTTTCCAGCTCCTGGGGCGTCGGCTGCACCTTGCCGGTGACGTCGGTCACGCGCGAGACGAGCGTGTGTGCACCGGGCGTGGCGCCGTTCCACGTGTAGGTGTAGAACTTCCATCCGTACTTGTCTTTCGTCGAGGGATCCATCGTCGCCGGCTGCCACGGACCCTCGTCGATTTTGACCTCGACCGACTTCACAGGCGTCCCGTCGTTCAGCACGACGGCCAGCACCGTGTACTGGTTGCCGTTTCTGGTGACGCGTGCGATGAACGACTTCAGCTGCATGTGCGTGACCGCGGTCTCCATGTACTTCATCTCGCCGTCGATCATCTCACCTCGCACCGTGCGGTACCAGCGGGCCTGATACTTGCCGACGTACGCGTCTTCCTGGATGTGAATCTGCGAAAGCCATTTGACGTTCGCCACGGCGTACCAGCCCGGCACGATCAGCCGGAGCGGGGCGCCCTGGTGCTTCGTCAGCGGCTCGCCGTTCAGCGCGTAGGCCAGGAACAACTCCGGCGACAGCGCCTTCTCACGATTCAGACTCCGGCCGAACGGCACGTCGATCTTGAATTTCTGCGTGCGCCACTCGACGTCTTCTTCGCCTTTGTCGGCGCCGAAGAAGACGAACTCGCGCGCCGCAGCCTTCACGCCGGCCCGATCGAGCACCTTCTTGAGCGGCAGGCCGGTCCAGCGTCCGTTGCCGCACAGGCCCTGGAGCGGACCGCGGTTGCCCGAGCATTCGAATCCGGCCACCAAGTCCGCGCCGCCCATCTTCTTCAGCTCATCGAGCGAGAAGGACACGGGACGGTCCACCAGCCCGGACACCTTCAACTTGAACGTCGCCGGATCGACCTCGGGATGGCCGTAGTGCTGCATCGTGGCGAACTTGTCTTTCGGCGTGAACGGTCCGTCGATGGTGCGGATATCGAGCATGCGCCGGTCGGGCGGGACCTCCCACCGGACGTTCTCGGGTATGTCGGTGAAGGGGACGAGCGTCTCGCCTTGCGCGAGAGCCGGGAGCGCCCATTTCGGTATGCCCAGCACGCCCAGACCCGCCGCAGCGAGGCCTCCTCTGAGAATATCCCGACGGGTGGTTCGTATCGTCATGTTCGTTCGCCTTCCGCAGTGCCCCGCAGCTGTGCCGGTCCATAGGGTAACACCGTTCGTTCTGGAGATCAGCGTCCAGAGGACTCGGCTATGATGGCCCCAACATGATCGCAGCCACCTGTCCGGTGACGTTTCTGGCCGCCGTGCTGGCCCTGCTGACGGCCCCCTTGCCCGCCGCCGACAAGATCCCCGCGACGGGCGGCGACATCGAGATCACGCCCCTCATCCACGCCAGCGTGCAGATCGAGCATGCCGGCAAGGTGATTCAGGTGGACCCGTGGAGCCTGGGCGATCTCACGCGTGCCAAACCGGCCGACCTCATCCTCATCACCGACGATCCGGTTCACCATCTGGATCCCAGGGCCATCCAGCAGCTTCGCAAGCCGGGCGCGCCCGTCGTGATCACGGCGAGCGGCAAAACGAAACTGCCGGACGGCATCATCATGGCGAACGGTGAAACCGCGACCGAGGGCGGCATCACCGTCGAGGCCATCCCGGCGTACGACATCAAGCCGGGCGAGCCCTCCCATCCCAAAGGCCAATCGAACGGCTACGTGATCACGCTGGGCGGGAAGCGGATCTACGTGGCGGGCGTCACCGAGTGCGTCCCCGAAGTGCGGGCGCTGAAGAACATCGACGTGGCGTTCGTGCCGCTCAACATCCCGCTGGAGCGGATGACGCCGTCGGCCGCGGCCGAGTGCGTGAAGGCCTTCGCCCCGAAAATCGTCTACCCCTATCACTACGATCAGGTGCTGGCGGCGCGGATGGCGAACCCGCGCGCCACGTCGGAGGGGCCGGCCGGCGGCCTGTCGATCGCGGCCAGCCTGCAGGCCTTCAAGGACGCGCTGCGTGGATCGCCGATCGACGTGCGTCAGGGCGCCTGGTATCCGACGCCGGTGCCAACGCGATTCTGAAGAATCGCGACCTGTGGCTGGCCCTGGGACGCTGAATCAGGCAGTGGCAGCCGCGGCGCAGAACTTGTCGAACGCCGCGGTCAGCTCTGCCGCAGGGCGAGCGCGATGCCCGGACGGGCTTTGCCTGCCGCACAGCCGCACACCGAATTGACCACAATCATCAAGGTGCCGGCCGTTTTGGACACAGCCGCGTCCACCTCGTCAGTGGTGCGCAGTTCCTGGACGCCGAGGTCGGTCAAGTCCTTGCGCATGGGCGCCACGAAGAACTCCGGGTAAGGCATACCGGCTTTGTACGTTGTTCTCGACCGTTGCCTTCCGTGCAGAGCTTGGCATCCGGTTTGCTCTAAAGCCTGCGGAGAATAGCGAAAGAGAGAACAACGCATGAGACGGGTCCTTGTTTGCCTGATCGTAACTTTCATCGTGATTGCGGTTGGCGCATGCGGCAGCAGCACGGCGCCGACGCCAGCGGCTTCGACGACCACCCCAACGACAACCCCGACGCCGGCAACCGTCACGGCCGTCGCCGTCACCGGCCCGTCGTCTTCCACGACGAGCTTCCAGGTGACCGCGACGGCGCGGCTGTCGGACGGCACGTCGCAGGACGTGACGTCCAGCGCGCGCTGGGAATCCTCGGACGCGACGCTTGCGACCATCGCGTCCACGGGGATGGTGACGATTATCGGAAGCGGCGCGGTGACGCTGAAAGCGACGTACCAGAACGTCAGCGGCTCGATTCAGACTGCGGTCACCAAGCCGCCGCTGCCGAAGTTCAGGCTCAGCGGGTCGGTGTGGGAAGTGGATCCGAACGCCCACAAGATCGCCGGCGCCCGCGTCGTCATCACCGCGGGCGCGGATACGGGCGCGTTCGTCGTCAGCGACGAGAACGGCAACTACGTCTTCGCGAGCCTCACCGCGGGCCTCGTCTCGCTTATGGCGACGAAGGACGGCTACCTGGTCTCGTTGCCAGAGGGCATCAACATCTCGGCGGACACGCAGGCGGATGTCTTCATCGCGCCGACGCCTCCCAAGGACGCGAACGGCAACACGGCGACGGCCCGATGCAGCGACAAATCGTGGAGCTGGGCACAGACGCGGGCGGCGGCTTGCGCGGCGAATGGCGGGATCGAATACCTGGTATGTCCGGGCGTTCTCTGCCCGGCCAACGTAAAGTGAGAGCGCTCGCGCGGAGGTCGCCGATGCTGAAGGGCTTTCGACAGTTCGTGCTGCGTGGCAACGTCCTGGATCTGGCCGTTGCGGTGGTGATTGGCGGCGCGTTCGGGGCGGTGGTCACCGCGTTCGTGAAGGATTTGGTCATGCCGCTCATCGCAGCGGTCGTCGGCAAGCCGGATTATTCCGCGATCGTGTTCGTCGTCAACGGCAGCCCGTTCCTCGTCGGCGACTTCCTCAACGCGGCGCTGTCGTTCCTGCTGATCGCCGCGGCGGTCTACTTCTTCGTCGTGGCGCCGGTGAACGCCATCGTGGCGCGCAGCCGCCGGGGCGAAGCGCCGCCGGATCCGACGACGAAGAAGTGCGCGGAGTGCCTGAGCGATGTGCCGATTGCCGCCCGGCGCTGCGCTTTCTGCACCTCCGCGCTCCCGGTATGAACTAGAGCCGTTTTCACCACCACGTAGTGGCCGGCTTCAGCCGGCCTGCGGCGGTCCGCCTAAAGGCGGACACTACACGCTCGCGAAAACGGCTCTAGATCGGATTTTGGCTCTCGGTACCGGCGCTTTGGTTTCGCTTTGTGTCCATGGTGTCCTTTGTGTTTGATCCGCGCGCTGCAAGAAGGCGCTACTCGGCGCGCAGGGCGATCATCGGATCGACGCGCGTGGCCCGCCGCGCGGGCACGAGGGTCGCGACGAGCGAGACGATCGTCACGAGCCCCACGACGGCGCCGTAGGTGAGCGGATCCCGCGCGCTGACGCCGAACAGCGTGTTCTGGATCGCATTGCCCGCGACCGCCGCCACCGCCAGCGCGAACCCCAGGCCGAGCAGCAGCCCGGCCGCGATCTGCATCACGCCCTGCTTCAGCCCCATGCCCAGGATGCGCCCGTCGTTGGCGCCGAGGGCCATCCGCACGCCGAACTCCTGGGTGCGCTGGCTCACCGAGAACGACATCACGCCGTAGATGCCGACCGAGGCCAGCACGACGGCGACGATGCCGAAGATCGAGAACATCACGGCGATGATCCGGTTCGCCGCGACGAACACCTCAATCTGGCTCTGCGGCGTGCCGACGAAATACAGCGGCAGGTTGGGATCGGCCTTGCCGACCTCGCGGCGCAGCGGGTTCGCGAGCGCGTCGGCGCGCTGGCCGCGATGCGGCTTCACGACGACGGTGGCAAACTGGCTGACGAATGGTGTCGGCGGCGCCGGGCCGGCCGCGGTGGCGTAGAACGGGACGTAAAAACCGGTGTCGTCCACACCCGGGTTGTTGAACGGCCCGAGCATGCGCACGGTCGAGACCACGCCGACGATGCTCCGCCACGGGCCGGGCTGCGTGCCGTTCGCGTTGATCGTGCGGAACCGGCGGCCGATGGCGCTCCCGCTGCCGAAATGCTTTCGCGCGAACGCGGCGTTGACCACGCTCACCGGCAGCCGGGTGTCGAGGTCGTCGTCGGTGAACGTGCGCCCCTCGAGCAGCTTCTGGCCGGTGACGTCGAAGAAGCTCCCGGTGACCTGTTCGAAGTTCGCCTTGGGCCGGTCGCGATCTTCCTTGTACTGCTTGCCGTCGATTTCAACTGGGCCGTTGCCCGAAAACACCATGCGGAAACGGCTGGTGAGCGCGACGGCGTCGAATTCCGGATCGGCGCGCAGCTCGCGCATCAGCCGGTCGTAGAACAGCCGGCGCGCATCCGGCGTCGGGTAGTCGCCGTCCATCAGCCCCATGCGCGCCGACAGGATGCCGCGCGTGTCGTAGCCGTAGTCGACGGTCTGCTGGTTGAGAATCGACCGCACCTGCAGCAGCGATCCGATCAGCAGGACGCACGTGACGACGATCTGGAACACCACGAGCCCGCGCGAGATGACGTTGATGCTGCGGCTGGTGCTGCCGCGTCCGCCGTCGCGCAGCACGGCGTTCGTGTCCGCGCGCGACGACATCCACGCGGGCAGCAGACCCGAGGCGACGGCCGCGAGAACCGTGGCGCCGACGGTGACCGACAGCACCACGGCGTCCACGTCGAAGGTGATCCACGACGGCGGCGGGGTGTCGAGATTCCGGAGCGTCGCCGACAGCCAGTCGATCGAGAGGTACGCCAGGCCGACGCCGGCGACGGCGCCAATGCCGGCCACGAGCAGGCTCTCGGTCAGCATCTGGCGAACCAGCTGGTTGCGCCTCGCGCCGAGCGACGAGCGGATCGCCAGCTCCTTCGCCCGCAGCGTCGCCCGCGCGAACTGCATGTTCATCACGTTGACGCACGCGATCAGCAGCACGCCGATGCAGAAGCCGAGCATGGTCAGCAGCGTACCGCGCAGCGGTCGCGGCGTGTACGTCTTGATCAGCGGCTCCACCAGGCCGGCGTTGAACGGCCTGTTCGTGTCCGGGTACGCCTCGGCAAACCGCCGGGCGAGCCCGGTGAATTCCGCGTTCGCCTGATCGAGCGACGCGCCGGCCTTCAGCAGGCCGATGACGGCGGGGTTGATCGCCGCCGGGTCTTTCCGGGGCCGCGGGGGGAACTCGCTGTAGAGCGGAATCCACAGCTCCTCGTTGGTCGGGAACGCGAAGCCCTTCGGCATCACGCCGATGATCGTCGCCGGCTTCCCGTTGATCCGCACGTTCCTGCCGACGATGTCCGTCGCGCCGCCGAAGTCGCGTTGCCAGATGCCGTAGCCAATCAGGGCGACGTGTTCCGCGCCAGGCGTGTTGTCCGCGGCCGCGAAATCCCGCCCCAGCATCGGCGCGACGCCGAGAATCCGCAGGAAGTTCTCGGTCGTGTACGCGCCGGTGTAGCGTTGCGGGCGGCCGTTGTTGGTGACGTTGACGGTCGAGCCGTTGAGATACGCCGCCATCATCTCGAGCGACGTCTGCCCGGGCCGGAGCTCTTCGTAGTCCATCGAGGAGATCTGGCCGTTCACGCCGAAGAAGGTGGCGCTCGACGGATCGATGAAGTTCGCGCTCACGAGCCGGTCGGCGTTGGGAAACGAGAAGCCGCGGAGCATCACGCCGTTGACGACGCTGAACATGGTCGTGACACCGCAGATGCCAAGGGCGAGCACGATGACGGCCAGCGCGCAGAAGGATTTCTCCTTGACGAGGACGCGAAGCCCGATACGCAGATCGCGGCGGAAGGTTTCTCCAATCACGTAACGATTAGACGTGACACCCACCTGCAACGTTTCGTCACGTGCGCTTCGAACAGGGTTCGAGTCCGGACGTGCGCATCCCAACCCGGAACCGATTCGCCTCGTCTAACGTATCGACAAACATCGGGAGGCGGCATGTCACTGTTGAAGCGTCTGTTCGGCAAGAGCAGCGAACCACCAAAAAAGCGAATCCGGGTCTGCATCGAATGCGGGATGCCGATTGCCGAGCACAAGGACTGGTGCGCCATCTTCCGTGCCCAGGCCGAGATGAATCGCCGTGCCACGGAGGCGCCCGCCACGACGTCCTGAGCCGGGACAGCCGGACTAACCCACAGGGCCCCAGCGGCCGATATAGGGGGGGATCCTTCGATGAGGAGCCCTCATATGTCGCATCCAGTTCGCCTTTTGTGCGTGCGGGCCGCCTTGGCGGCATGTGCGGCGGCCATGCTGCTGGCGGCCGCCGCGCCGGCTGCCGCCCAGAACGAGGAGGCCCTGAAGTCCTACTTCGAGGGCCGGCGAGTCACCCTGCGCATGGACATGCCGGGGACCTCCGACGGCGTGGACGTGCACGCCGACGCCAGCCGCGCCATCGACTACCAACACTACCGAGACGACCTGAAGCGCTACGGCACCGCAATCCGCGCCGGCGACTCCGTCGTCGTCACGATCGTGAAGGTGAAGAAGGACCTGATCGAGTTTCAGCTCGGGGGCGGCGGGTTCGGCACCTTCGGCGACGACACGAGCACGTCCGCCGACATCCCGCTGGTGCAGAAGAGCGGACGCGAGAAGACGCTCGAGAAACGCGTCAAGGACGAAGACGACCGGCAGCGCCGTCGCGAGTTGCAGCGCGAGCTCGACGAGCTGCGCAACCGGCGCGAGCGCGAAAACCGGCGCATCATGGCCGAGCGCGAGCGGTTGGAGGAGCTCAAGCGGGAGCGGGTCGCCGACGCGCGCCTGCGCGGCGGGGCCCGATTCAACCTGCGATACACGGATCGGGTGCCGCCCGGCATGCGGCCGGAAGACATGATCGCCGCGCTGGCCGAGTACGTCGATTTCGGACGTGCCGACTTGCGCGCCGACGTCGCACCGCCGATGCCGGAACCGTCGGGCGACATCAGCCTGCTGCGCAAGGGCCTGCTGCGCGCCGACGCCGAACGCGAGTTCGGGCGGCCGATCGAAGTCTCGGAGCACCGCGACGCGGGGCTGGCGGTGACGACGCTCGTCTTCGTCGCCGGCGATCAGCGCATCACCGCCGACTTCGTCGAGGACGTGCTGGTGCGGTACACGATCACGTCGAAGTGAGCTCGCGCGCTGGGCCTACGGCATCTCCCCACAGCTACCGGCGCGAATAACGGTCGGACCGTCACCGGGATCGCTGCTACAATCCCTCCTGACCAATCAGACAAGGAGGGTCCGAATGGAACGAAAGAAGGCGTCCGACTACCCGCAGGAGCTTCTGGATCTCTTTCACGAGTATCAGCACGGCAACATCGACCGCCGCGCCTTTCTGGACCGCACGGGGAAGTTTGCCGTCGGCGGGCTGACCGCGATGGCCATCTTCGAAGGCCTCAAGCCCAACTACGCGTGGGCCCAGCAGGTGCCGAAGACCGACCCGCGGATCAGGACCGAGTACGCGACGGTGCCGTCGCCGCAGGGCAACGGCAGCATCAAGGGCTACTTCGCGCGCCCCGCGAAGGCGAGCGGCAAGCTGCCCGGCGTGCTGGTCGTCCACGAGAACCGCGGGCTGAATCCCTACATCGAGGACGTCGCGCGCCGCCTGGCCGTGGCGAACTTCATCAGTTTCGCGCCCGACGGCCTGACGTCGGTCGGCGGCTTCCCGGGCGACGACGAGAGGGGCGCGGTCAAGTTCCGCGAGGTGAACGGCCCCAAGATGATGGAAGACTTCGTCGCCTCGGCCCTCTGGCTGAAGGCACATCCCGAATGCACCGGCACGATCGGCGCGATCGGCTTCTGCTTCGGCGGCGGCATCGTCAACCAGCTGGCGGTGCGGCTGCCGGATCTCGGCGCGGGCGCGCCCTTCTACGGCCGACAGCCGAGCGCGGAAGACACGGCGAAGATCAAGGCGCCGCTGATGCTGCACTACGCGGCCAACGACAAGGGCATCGATGATGGGATTCCCGCGTTCGAGGCGGCGCTGAAGGCGAACAACAAGAAGTACGAGCTGTTCGTTTACGAGGGCACGCAGCACGGCTTCCACAACGACACGACGCCGCGGTACGACGAGGCGGCAGCCAAGCTCGCGTGGCAGCGGTCGCTCGACTTTCTCAACAAGAATCTCAGGTGATTGAGGCGTCGGAAGCACAAACGGATTGCCGTCGCAGTCTGTGAAGATTGCGGCGGTGCCGGTCTCCACCGTGCCGCGCCCGTCGCGGGACCGCCATCGTGGAGTACAGTAAAACAGAGTGAGCTTGACCTCCGATTCCGCCGCGGCCGAGCCGCAGACCCCGACCGACGCCTCTTTCCAGACCGAGCGCGAGCGCGAGGTGGCGCGGCGCCGCACGTTCGCGATCATCTCGCACCCCGACGCCGGCAAGACGACGCTGACCGAGAAGCTGCTGCTCTACGCCGGCGCGATCGAGCTCGCCGGCGCCGTCCGCGGTCGCAAGGCGCGCAAGCATGCGACGTCCGACTGGATGGCGCTCGAGCAGGAGCGCGGCATCTCCATCACGGCCGCGGCGCTCGAGTTCGAGCTCGAGGGGCGCCGGATGGCGCTGCTCGACACGCCCGGCCACAAGGACTTCAGCGAAGACACGTATCGCGCGCTGATTGCGGCCGACAGCGTGGTGATGGTGATCGACGCAGCGAACGGCGTCGAGGCGCAAACGCGCAAGCTGTTCGAGGTGTGCCGGCGGCACCGGCTGCCCATCCTGACGTTCGTGAACAAGTTCGACCGTCCGGCGCGTGATCCGCTGGAGCTGCTGGACGACATCGAGCGCACGCTCGGCATCCACGCGGCGCCGGTGAACTGGCCGATCGGCAGCGCCGAAAACTTTCGCGGCGTCTACGACATCCCGCGCAGGCACCTGCTCCTCTACGAACGGGAGGCGCAGGGGCAGTATCGGGCGCCGGTGGACGTGGCGGATCTGGACGACCCCGACGCGCGCGCGCTCGTCGGGGAGAACGCGTATGCGCATTTCCGCGAGTCGCTCGACGTCATCGGCGCGGCCGGCACCGAGTTCGACGTCGCGGAATATCTGGCAGGACGCCAGACGCCCGTGTTCTTCGGCAGCGCGCTGACCAACTTCGGCCTGGAGCCGTTCCTCCGCGCGCTCGTCGAGCTCGCGCCTCCGCCGCAGCCGCGCCCGAGCGACTCGGGCCCCGTCAACCCGACCGACGAGCGGTTCACGGGGTTCGTGTTCAAGATTCAGGCGAACATGGATCCCCGTCATCGGGATCGCGTCGCGTTCGTGCGCGTCTGCTCCGGCAAGTTCACCAAGGACATGGCGGTCTCCAACAGCCGCGTGGGCCGGACCATCCGGGCGACGCGCGCCTATCGATTCTTCGGCCGCGACCGCCAGACGGTCACCGAAGCGTATGCGGGCGACATCATCGGTCTGGTCAACCCGGGACAGTTCATGATCGGCGATACGCTCCATACCGGCGCGCCGGTGTGGCTCCCCGGTGTGCCGCGTTTTCCGGCGGAGCACTTCGGGCGCGTGCGTCTGAAGGACACGCGCTACAAGCAGTTCGACGAGGGGCTCCGCCAGCTCGAGGAAGAAGGGCTGATGCAGGTGTTCTACGTGACCAGCGGCCGCCGCGAGCCGATCGTCGGCGTCGTCGGCGCGCTGCAGTTCGACGTGATCACCAGCCGTATGCGGACCGAGTACGGCGTGGAGGTGGACGTCGATCCCACGGCGTACACCGCCGCGCGATGGGTGGCGGCCCCCGCCAGGTCCGCGCCGTCACCGGGCGGCCAGGGCGCGGTGGCCGTGGATCGCCAGGAGCGCCGCGTGTTCCTCTTCGCGTCGGAGTGGGAAGTGCAGTACTACGAGCGTCAGCATCCCGAGGTGACGCTGCTCGCCGAGTCGCCGGTCGACGCCGAGCGCTGACGCGCGTTCCACTCGCCGGAGGCAAACTCCCAGATCTCGGTCAATGCAGGCGAAGACGCTCCATGACGATGTCCGGGTGCAATCGACGGAACGTTTCGGCGATGTGACAGTTCCAGCAGACCGCCTGGTGCGTGTGGAACAGATCCGGCAGCTGCTCCGGCGGGACGTCCGACCACTGAACCGTGATGCCGTCGGCACCGCGCAGCGCCGGCTGATGATGCGCCGCGCCTGCGTGCGTGATGGGCGTCCAACAGTAGCCGCACCGCTGGGTGGCGTACCACCCTTCAACGATGGCGCGGACGGTGCCGGCCGATCCGGCTGCCTGCACATCGGCCAGGCACGGCTCGCTGCAAGGCCCGCGCTCCGGCCAGCGAGAGCAGGCCGCGAGACGGAGCTCCGGCTGATGCTCGACGAGCGCGGTGAGCGCGGCGTGCCCCGTGTCGACGGATACGGCGGCGGGCCGTTGGGTTTCCGGGCACGTGACGATGCGGACACCACGATAGCGGCGCCACGCCCGCACGGGGTCGCGTGCGTAGATGAAGATCGTTCCCGCGGCAAACAGGATGACCAGGACCATTGTCAGAGTATTCATCGGGCCCTCCCCGATTCCAACGTCAGACCACGATACAGCAAAGCCACAGCCAGACGCTGGCGCGCGAAAACAGCGGGGAAAAGAGGGGCCGCGATTAGCGCGCCGAAGAACCGGCGAGCCAGCCTTGACAACGCCGGCCGCGGACGCCTAACGTGCGGCGCATGCTGCTTCCGCTGCTGAAACGTGTCGTTGGCGTGATGGCGCTCGGTGCGCTCGCGTGGCCTGCCGTGCCGCATGCTCAGGAACCAGGGTCGCCCGATTTGCTGAATGAGTTCGCCTGGCGACCAATCGGTCCCGCCAACATGGGCGGACGCGTTGATGACGTCGAGGCTGTGGAGAGCGATCCGTCCGTGATCTACGTGGGCGCCGCGACGAGCGGCGTGTGGAAGACGGACAACAACGGCACCACGTGGAAGCCGATCTTCGACGCGCAGCCGAATCTCTCCGTCGGCGACATCGCCATTGCTCCATCGAATCCGAACATCGTCTGGGTCGGCACCGGAGAAGCGAACCAGCGGCAGAGCACGTCCTACGGCGGCGGCCTCTTCAAGTCCACCGACGCGGGGACAACGTGGACCTTCATGGGTCTCCCCGACAGCGGCACCATCGGCCGCATCCTGATCGATCCGAAGTCTCCCGATATTGTCTACGTCGCCGCGGGCGGGGATCTGTTCAAGGCCAATCCTGAGCGCGGGCTGTACAAGACGATCGACGGCGGCCGCACGTGGACGAAGTCGAAGTTCATCGACGAGGACACGGGGTTCATCGACATCGTGATGGATCCGTCGAACAGCCAGACGCTCGTTGCGGCGTCGTACCAGCGTCGTCGCACCGCCTGGGGATTCAACGGCGGCGGCCCCGGCAGCGCGCTGTGGAAAACGACCGACGCCGGGAAGACGTGGAAGCGGATCGACGGCGGCAGTCTGCCGGCGTACGGCAAGTGGGGACGCGTGGGTCTGGCGTTCTCGCGCAGCAACCCGAACGTGCTCTACGCGATGATCGATCCGGGACCGCAGGCCGGCGGCGGCCCGGACGGCGGCGCAGCGTCTCGGCGCCCTGAGCTCGACCCGAGCCGCGCCGGCATCTGGCGCTCGGACGACAAGGGCGCCACCTGGAAGCTGACCAGCAACGACAACGGCCGCGCGATGTACTTCAGCCAGATTCGCGTCGACCCGAAGGACCCGAACACCGTGTTCGCGCTGGAGCGGACGCTCTTCAAGTCCACCGACGGCGCGAAGACGTTCAAGACGATTCCCGAGGGGCTGCTCGCGCGGCTGCCCGATCCGAGGCGGACACCGTCTTCGCTCGTCGCGCCGTTCGATCACGATCCCGACGCCGGTCTGCCGCCGAGCCATCCCGACCATCACGCGATGTGGATCGATCCCGCCAACCCGAGGCACATCATGCTGGGCCACGACGGCGGCGTGGACTTCTCCTACGACGGCGGCCGCACGTGGCAATTCCAGAACTGGATGCCGATGGGGCAGTTCTATCAGGTGGCCGTGGACATGCGGCAGCCCTACTGGGTGTACGGCGGCGCGCAGGACAACGGCGTGTGGGGCGGGCCGAGCCGCGTGCGCAACCACGGCGGCATCACGAAGGCGCACTGGTTCGAGCTGGCGGCGGGCGACGGCTTTCACGTCGGCGCCGATCCCGCCGACGCCGACATTGTCTACATGTCGGTGTCTGGCAACGGCGGCCAGCATCTGTGGCGGCAGAATTTCCGCACCGGCGAGCAGAAATACATCCGCCCGACGCCGCCGCGGCGGGCCGACGATCGGCGCAACGCCAGCGCGTTGCCGCTCTCCGGCAACATCGTCACGGCCCTCCAGCCGAACGAGGCCATGCGCTACAACTGGAATCCCGGGTTTGCGATGTCGCCGCACGACCCGCGCACGCTCTACTTCGGTGCGAACCGGCTCTTCATCTCGCACGACCGCGGCGACTCGTGGGTTGCGACGAAGGATCTGACCCAAGCGCTCGAGCGTGACGCCCTCTCGATCATGGGCGTGGCCGGCACGCAGCCGATGACGGCGAAGAACGACGGCGTCGGCTCGTGGGGCACCATCGTCGCCGTCGCGGAATCTCCGGTTGTCCCCGGCGTGCTCTGGGTTGGGACCGACGATGGGAATCTGCAGGTGTCGCGGGACGCCGGGACGACGTGGACGAACGTCGCCGACGCGGCGGCAAGGTTTCCGGGGAACTACTACGCGCAGTCGGTCGAGCCGTCGCACTTCGCGGCCGGCACCGCGTACGCGGCGTTCGACGGGCATCACTCCGGCGACTACCAGCCGTACCTCTTCAAGACGACCGACTACGGCCAGACGTGGACGAGCCTCGCTGCCGGCCTGCCGCCGCGCGGCAACATCCACGTCGTCCGCGAGGACCGGTTCAATCCGAACCTGCTGTTCGTGGGCACGGAGTTCGGCTTACACGTCTCGCTCAATGCCGGCAGGACGTGGACCCCGTTCATGCACAACCTGCCCGCCACGAGATCGGACGATGTGCTGGTGCACCCGCGGGACCAGGATCTCGTGCTGGCGACGCACGGCCGCAGCTTCTACGTGATGGACGACATCACGCCGCTGCAGCAGTTGTCGGACGGCCTGCTGGCGGAGAGCGAGCATCTGTTCCGCCCGCGTCCGGCGATTCTGTGGGACGAGGACAAGCGCGCGTGGCACGGCGGCGGCGACGACCTCTTCCGCGCGAAGAATCCGCCCGACGCGATCATCTCGTACTACCTCAAGTCCGCGTCGCCGGGCCCGGTGAAGATCCAGGTCGTGGATGCGGAAGGGAAGGTCGTCCGCGACCTGGACGGCCCGCGCGAGGCGGGCATCCACCGGGTGACGTGGGATCTGAGAACGGCCGCGAGCGAGCGCGTCGCCCCCGGCAGCTACGGGGTCACGTTGATGGCGAACGGCCGAACGGCTGCGTCAGCGCTCGACGTCTCGAGCGATCCGAACCGGTAGAGGGCCGGTAGCGAGCGGTCGAGGTTATTTCACCTCGACCAGCTCAATCGCGATGCGATCCGGCCCTTCAATCATCGCGGCCCGCGTGTTGCCCCACGGGTGAATCTCCTCGAGGAACGTCACTCCCTCGCGCTTCAGGCGGGCCACGGTGACGTTCAGATCCGCGGTGCTGAGCGCCCAGTGGTCGTAGATCTTCCCGCGCGTGCTCACGAGGCCGCCGCCCGGCCACGGGCGGATCGAGATCGAGATGTCGTCGAAGAGCACGGCGCCGGCCGGATCGCGGACAAAACCGGTCTTCGCAAACGACGGCCACGTCGGCGGGGCATACATCTTCGTGTGGCAATCACCCGTGGCCGGCGGGGCGGCCGCGCCGCCGCGACCCTGCGGGATCGTCGCGCCGAGGTGCGTCGTGTACCACTCCATCGCGCAGCGCGGATGCTCGTGATACATGTGCACGTGGTTGAGGCGCTCGGTCGTGCCCGACTGCGCGTTCTCGATCATCGCGCCGTCGGGTCCGCGCAGATACCCGAAGCCGCCCTGCCGCGTCGGCTCCGTGCCCTTCGCGCGCAACTCCAGAATCTGCTCCTGCGTCGGCATGCCGGGCAGCGTGTCGCTCGACATGTCCACGAGCTTGCCGTCGGCCGCGTCCCACATCTGCGCAATCGTCAGCCCCATCGCGCGGAACTTCTCGTTGTACTTGCGCGAGTCGGGCGTGTTCCAGCCGAAGTGCCAGACGGAGGTCTGCGGCCCCGTCAGCTCGTTCTGCGGCGTGGTGGCGACCTTCGTGAACAGCACGTAGACGTTGCCGGTCTTCACGGCTTCGTAGCCGTTGAACGTGGTCTTCGTGGCCGACAACGCAAACGGCTTCGGGTAGTACTCGGCCGCCTTCACCGGGTCCACCGAGTTCAGGTGCACGTGATGGAAGTGCATCTTCTCGACCGTGGCCGTCGGCGCCGCCGGCGCCTGTGCCTGGGCCAGCGGCGCTGTCGTCCGTGACGCCACCGCCAGCACGATCACGACGACGACGAACGTGGTCCGCGCGATCAATCTCATGTCTTCACTCCAGTTTCACCACGGGCTCCCGGTGCACGTCTAGCGCCGCAGCGTGACCTTCTGGGCACGCCAGTTCCAGATCTCGCCGACGATCAGATCGTTCTCGGTGCGGCAGTCGATGGCGTTGACGATGCCGAATTCCCGCGGCAGCTTGCCGGCCTTGCCGAACTGGCCGACGACCTGTCCGGTGAGGCGGACCTTGTAGATCTCGCCGTGATCCATGCTCTCGGAGTCGTTCGAGTTCGAGCTGTAGAGGTACTGCGTCGGGCCGCCCGAGATGCAGATCGCCTGGGGAATCCCGACGTTGGTGATCTGCGACTTGAACGTGCCCTCGCCGTCGAAGACCTGGATGCGCTTGTTGCCGGCATCGGCCACGTAGAGGTTGCCCGCGGCATCGCTGGCAATTCCGCGAATCTGGTTGAACTGTCCCTGGGCCGATCCGGTCTGTCCCCACGACTTGATGAAGTCGCCGTCCTTGTTGAACTTCGCGACGCGATTGTTGGTGCCGTAGCCGTCGGCGACGTAGATGTTGCCGGCGCGATCCCACGTGACGTCCGACGGCCGGTTGAAGTTGTCGCCTGGAATGCCCGATCCGGGCGCGGCCGTGCCGCGACCGCCGCCGCCGCGACCGCCTTCACCGCCACGTCCGCCGGCCGCCGCACCTTCGGGCGGCAACCCGCCGCTCGCCGGCACGCCCGGGCCTGGCCGGACCGTGATGCTCTCGGGTTTTCTGCCGAGCACCAACTGGAACCGTCCGTCCGCGTCGAACTTCACCACCTGGTTCGATCCGGCATCGACAATCCAGACGCTGTCCTGCGGATCCACGCGCACCTGCTGGGCGAAATTCACCGCGTACACACCCTGCCCGATCTCCTTGACGAACTTGCCGGCCTGATCGAACTCGAACAGGCGCGAGCCGCCGTGATAGAACGTCCGCTCGTCGCCGAGCGTGGCGACGGCATGGCCGGTCCGCGTGTAGACGAAGACGTGGCCCTTCGAATTGGCCGCCACGCCGGCCACTTCGCCGAGGTACGTGTTGGCGGGCAGCGCCAGGAAGTCGGCGTTGGCCTCATAGGTGATCTCAGGCGCCGACTGGGCAAAGAGCGAGGCGCCGGCGGCGAACGCCGCCGCCGCCACGAAGAACTGGAGCGTTCGCTTCACGGGATGCCTCCTACTTTCCACCAGTGGATCGGACCGGCTGCGGGTGCAGGACGATTTTCTGCACGCGCCAGGCCGTGATCTCGGCCATGTACAGTTCGTCGGGGTTCCGGCAGTCCATCATGTGAATGCTGCTGAACTCCTTGAAGCCGTGCCCGGCCTTGCCGAACCGGGCTATGACCGTGCCATCCAGCTCCATCTTGTAGACCTCGCCGGTGATGGCCGCCTGGTCGAAGTTGTTGCCGGTCGGAAACGAATTGGAGCTGTAGAGATACTGGTGCGGCCCATTCGAAATGCAGACCGCCCACGGTGCGCCCACGTTGTCGTACATCGCTTTCGCGTTCAGATCGTTGTCGAGCACGTGGATCCGCGAGTTGCCGCGATCGCCCACGTACACCAGGCCCTTCGCATCGACCGCGATGGTGTGCGGCGTGCTGAACTGCATCGGGCCGTTGCCGCGCGTGCCGACCGACTTGATGAACCGGCCGTTCTTGTCGTACTTCACCACGCGGGAGTCGCCATAGCCGTCGGACACGAAGATGTTGCCCTGCGGATCGAACCCGATGTCGGTCTGCCGGTGGAACGAATACGGCTTGTTGGCCCCCGAGTACTGACCGCCGCCCGGCATCAGCGACAGCTGCTCGAGCGGGTCCGGCCGTTTGCCGAGCACCATCAGGATCTTGCCGTCGGGGCTGAACTTGGTGATGACGTTCGTGCCCTCGTCGACGGCCCAGATGTTGTCGTCCTTGTCGACGCGCACCGAGTGCGCGAAGGACATGCCGTAGCTGCCGGCGCCGAACTCCTTGACGAACGCCCCGGTCTGATCGAACTCGAACACGCGCGTTTCGCCGCTGCGCGTGTACACGAACACGTGCCCCTTCGAGTTGGTGGCGACGCCGGTCCCTTCACCGAAGTACAAGCCTTGCGGCAACTTGAAGAAATTCGGCACCGAGTCGTACGGGATTTCCGGCGTGGTGGCCTTCGCCTTGGCCGGTCCCGCGACGTTCTGGGCGGCCGCTGGCCCGGCGCAGCACAACAAACCGACGACGACGCCGGCGTGAATACGTCGCATCATTTCCTCCTCTGCTCTCCTCCGAACACCATATCGACGAGAACGATGCAGACTAAACGACTTGCCCGCACGAAGCAAACAAGATAGTGGGGTGTCATCTGTCTGTTTTCGGTTCCAGCCTCGCGGACGTGGGCGCCGCGCCGGCGCCCGTGAACTGCACTTTCCCTCCAACGATCGTGTAGAGGACCTGGGTCGACGGAATCTGGTCCTCGGGAATCGTCAGGATGTCCTTCGACAGGACGGTGATGTCGGCCAGCTTGCCGACCGTGAGCGATCCTTTGATGTCCTCGTCGAAGCCCGCGTACGCGGCGTTGATCGTGTAGGAGCGCAGCGCTTCCATGCGGCTCATGCGCTCTCCGGGATAGAAGATCGAGCCGTCCTTCAGCTTGCGCGCGACCGAGGCGTAGAACGACGGAATCGGATCGATGTCCTCGACGGGCGCGTCGGTGCCGTTCGCAATCACCGCGCCGGATTTCATCAGCTTCTGCCAGACATACGCGCCTTCCTCGGCGCGCTTGGGTCCGAGCCGCGCGAGCACGTACGGCGCGTCCGACGTGCAGTGGATGCCTTCCATCGACGCGATCACGCCGAGCGCGCCGAAGCGCGGGATGTCGGCCGCGCTGATGTGCTGCGCGTGCTCGATCCGCCAGCGCAGCGCCTTGCCGTTCTTCTCGGGGTGACGCCTGAACACGTTCTCGTAGATGTTCAGCGTCTCGCGGTTGCCGCGATCGCCGATGGCGTGCACGGCGACCTGGTAGTCGTACTTGATCGACAGCTCCGCGGTCTGGCGGATGTCGTCCGGTGTGTCGGTATTGAGGCCGCTCGTCGACGGCAGATCGGCGTACGGCTCGAGCATCCATGCGCCGCGGGACCCGAGCGCGCCGTCAATCGCGCGCTTGATGGCGCGCACGCTGAAGCGCTTGTCGCCATAGTTGATCGTCCGGTACTTCGGCATGTCCAGCGCGAGCTTGTCCGGCGTTTCGCGCAGCATCATCCAGACGCGCAGCGGCAGCTTGCCGTCGTCGACCACCTTCTTCATCACGTCGATCGTCGAGGGCGGAGAGCCGGCGTCGTTCACCGTCGTGAGCCCTTTCGAGAGGGCCTCCCGCGACGCGAGCTCGATCACTGTTCGCAGGTCGGCCTCCACCGCCGCGGCCGTGCGTGTCGCACGGTCGTGCGCCAGCGCGCCGCCCACGATCGACTGGGCGCGCTCGTTGAACAGACCCGTCGCGTTGCCGTCCTTGTCCCGCAGAATCTTCCCGCCGGCCGGGTCTGGCGTCGTCTTGCTGACCTCCGCCATCTTCATCGCCAGCGCGTTGGCGAACCCGGCGTGTCCGCTCGCGTGTGTGAGCCACACGGGGTTGTCCGGCGACGCCTTGCTCAGCGTGTCGTGCAGCGGAAATCCCTCGACGTTCGGCGACGGCACGGCCGACCATTTCTCCTGATGCCATCCGCGTCCGATGATCCACTCGCCGGGCTTCGCCTTCTTCGCCGCGTCGGCCACCATGCGGACGATGTCGTCCCAGTGCTTCGCGGTGGCGAGCTTCAGGTTCCGGGCGGCCTCGCCGACGCCGGTGAAGTGCGCGTGCGCGTCGATCAGGCCCGGCACCGCCAGCGCGCCGTTGAGATCGATCACGCGGGTGCTCGGACCGATGTAGGGCTGGATCTCCTGGTTCGATCCGAGCGCGACGATCGTGTCGCCGCCGACCGCCATCGCCTGCGCGTCGGGCCGCGCCTCGTCCACGGTGACGATCTTGCCGTTGCGCAGGACGAGATCCGCCGGCCGTGCGGCCGGCCGCGCCTGTGCCGGCTCGCCGTTCACGGTCCGCGTGGCCTGCGCGCGGGAGGTGGTGATCCAGACCGCCGGCACCAGCAGTGCCGCGAGGGCGCCCCATCGAATCGTTCGGTTCATGACAGCTCTCCGGCGCCTAGTGTAGATCACAACAATGGGCCTGGTCGTTCGCGCGGCGCTGACGAGCGATCGCGGTCTCGTCCTGCACGGCGATGCCACGTCGTGTGACCGTGGCGGAGATGGCGGGCACCGATCCGCGCCGGCGTGCTAAAGTGGCCGCCGCTGCAGCAACCCGCTCACCCTCTCGAGGTGTCGATATGCGCATGTCCCGAACCGCCATCATCATGTTGGGTCTCGTCGCCGGGCTCTCGGCGCAGTCGGGATCCGCGGGCAAGCAGTTCGTGCGTCCGCTGCCTGGACAGACGCCCCCCTACAGCCTCGGCATCAAGGCGGGCGGTGTGATCTACGCCGCCGGTCAACTGCCGACCGACGAGAAGGGGAACCTCGCGCAGGGCGACATCACCGCGCAGGCGAAGCAGGTGTTCGACAACCTGCGCGCCGTGCTTGGGCAGGCGGGCTCCTCGCTCGACAACGCCGTGCACGCGACGGTGATGCTGCAGAACGCGGCGGACCTTCCCGCGCTGGACCAGATCTACAAACAGCAGTTCAAGGGCGAGCCGCCGGCGCGCACGACCATCATCGGCAACATGGTGAGAGCGGGTGCGCTGCTCGAGATTCAGGTGACGGCGGTGCCCGACGGCGCCGGGCGGAAAGTGATTCTGCCCTCCGGCTGGATGAAGCCGACGAGCCCGTACAGCTACGCCATCCAGTCGGGCGACACGTTGTACATGTCGGGTCTCGTCTCGCGGAGCGGCAGGGACAACTCGCAGGTGCAGGGCGACATCGCCACCGAGGTGAAGACGATCATGGACAACGCCGGCGCGATCCTCGAGGCGGCCGGCATGTCCTACGGCGACCTGGTGGCCGGCCATGTGGCGCTCAAGGACATGAAGCTGTTCGCGCCGATGAACGATGTCTATCGCACCTACTGGGAGAAGGACCGTCCGGCGCGCGTGAGCTGCGAGGTCTCGCCGCCGGGAACCTTCGGCGTCGAAATCACCTTCGTCGCCATCAAGGGGTCGTCGCCGCGCGAGGTGATCATTCCCGCGCGCGCCGACGGCACGCCGGGGACCTCCGGCCCGAACTACAGCCCCGCGATCAAGGTCGGCAACCGGCTGTTCATCTCCGGAGGCACGGGCGCCACCGACGCGAACAAGGGCGACATGAAAGCGCAGACCACCGAAACGCTGACCCGCTTCGGCCCGGCGCTGAAGGCGGCCGGCTTCGACTACAAAGACGTCGTGGCGGCGGACGTGTACGTCGCCGACGTGCAGAAATTCAACGACATGAACGAGGGCTATCGGCCGTTCTTCACGACCGATCCACCCGTGCGCGCGACCGTCGGCGTGCGGCGGCTCGCGAACGAGAACGCCCTGGCCGAGATCATGTTGACGGCGGTGAAGTAAACGCACGTTCCGGGAAGCCAACCTCAGTAACCCGAGGCCTTGCCGGCGGCGGATCGACCGTCCGATCCGCCCTGCAGCCATCCGCCGTCGCTGACGATGGCCGCCACCTGCGCGAGCACCACGCCGGGCGCGTCGTCCACGTCATACCCGCGGCTCTTCAGCAGCGCGACGGTGTCCGGCGAGATGCCGCGCTCGAGCGACAGCGTGTCGGGCTGCCACTGATGGTGGAACCGCGGGAAGTCGATGGCGTCCTGCACGTTCATCCCGAAATCGACGACGTTCAGAATCACCTGCAGCACCGCCGTTGAAATGCGGGAGCCGCCGGGCGCGCCGGCGGTCATGAAGAGCCTGCCATCCTTGAGCACGATCGTCGGCGTCATCGAGGACAGCGGACGCTTGCCGGGCTGGATCGCGTTCGCCTCGCCCTGCACCAGGCCGAACATGTTCGGCGAGCCGGGCTTCGCCGAGAAATCGTCCATTTCGTTGTTGAGCAGGAATCCCAGACCCGGGACGGTGATGCCGTTGCCGAAGCCGCCGTTCAGGGTGTAGGTGACCGCCACGGCGTTGCCTTCGGCATCGACGACCGAATAGTGAGTGGTCTCCATGCGCTCGCTGCCTGCGGGACGGCCCGGGCGGACCTTGTCGCTCGGCGTGGCGCGCTCGGGATCGATCGAAGCCCGCAGCCTGGCGAGGTAGGCCGGATCGAGCAGCCCGGCGATGGGCACCTTCACGAAGTCTGGATCGCCGACGTACTCGTTGCGATCGGCGTACGCGCGGCGCATCGCCTCGGCCACGTAGTGAATGGCGGACGCGGAGCCCGCGCCGCCTTTCTCGTAACCGGTGCCCTCGAGCATGCCCAGCATCTCGAGGAGCGCGATGCCGCCTGAGCTCGACGGCGGCGCCGTGATGATCGTGTAGTTGTGATATTTCCCGGTCAGCGGCGTGCGCTCGATGGCCTTGTAGCTCTTGAGATCGGCGAGCGTCACCAGGCCGCCGTGCCTGGCCATCTCCTCGGCAAATCGCCTGGCCGTCTCGCCTTCGTAGAATTCATTTGCGCCCCTCGATGAGATGCGCTCGAGCGTCTGCGCCAGCTCCGGCTGCGCGAGCGTCTCGCCGACGTCGTAGAACGCGCCGTTCTTCTGGAAGATGCGCTTCGACTCGGGTGAACTCGCGAGGCTCTTCGAGCCCTCGAGCCCTTCGGCGAGCGCGTACGAGACGGGGAATCCTTTCGAGGCCAGTTCGACCGCCGGCGCCATGTCGTCGGCCCACTTCCGTTTGCCGTACTTCGACACGGCGATCTCGAACCCGCGCACCGTGCCGGGGACGCCGGAGGAGCGCCAGCCCTCGATGCTGTCGCGCGTCAGGCCGCCCTTGGCGTCGAGGTACATGTCGCGCGAGGTCTTTTCGGGCGCGCGCTCGCGGAAGTCGATGAACGTCGTGCGGCCGTCGGCCATGCGGACGAGCATGTAGCCGCCGCCGCCGAGATTGCCGGCAAACGGATGCGTGACCGCCAGCGCGAAGCCCACGGCCACCGCGGCGTCCACGGCATTGCCGCCCTTTTGCAGCACCGACACGCCGACCTCGGCGGCGATCGCCTCCATGGCGACCACCATCCCGTGCCGCGCGCGCAGCGGCTGGCGGACGGCGTTCAGCGGGACGGCAAGCGCAAGTAGCAGGACGAAGGAAAGGGATCGGCGCATGGGATGGATTGTAACCCTCAGGCATCTTGCGAGGCGCGGGTCCTGCTGGAAGTCGATGACTCGAGGCCGTTCAACAGGATGCGGATGACGTCGGCGGCGTGATACTCAGTGCCGCCTTCGGGCATGAAGCGTTTCAGGTTGCCCAGGTCATCGCCGCTGGTGACGATGCCGGCTTCGATGCGCGTCCCGCCCGAACGCGCCTGAGGATGGCCCATCGTCGCCATGAGGGCGTTGCAGATGCACTTTCTTCCCTCGGTCTCGGCGATGTCGCCACCTTTCGACAGGAAGACGTTCACCGGCTCGCCGGCGCAGCGGAAGTCGATTGTGCCTTCGGGCGTCCGATACGCCTCGCGCAGGTAGCCGAGGTCGCAGACACGGGGCCGGGCCCGATAGGTCGATTCGTCTGACACGGTGCCTTCGAGCTGGACCACCTTGAAGGGGAAGCCGGAGGGCGAACCCAGCCGGTCAGTGAAGACGCGCGCCGTGCCGGCGGCGACCTGTTGGAGGACGGCCTGCTTGTAGTCCGCTCTCATCCCCGATTCGACGCTATAGGCGAAGGCCGTGCCTACCTGGATCCCGGCGGCGCCTTCCTCGAGCGCGTCGCGCAACTTCTCCGGCTGGCCGTATCCCCCGGCGAGCCAGAAGGGAAGCCCGAGCTCGCGCATCTTGGCCAGATCCACGATGTCGCGTTCGCCATACACGGGCTCGCCCGCTTCGTTCAGTTGCAGCTTGCCGCGCGGCGGAGCATTGTGGCCGCCGGCGGTGGGCCCTTCGATGACGAACCCATCCACCCGCCCGCTGGCCTTCTTCGCCATGGCGACGGCCAGGACGTTCGAGGCGACGATGGCCAGGAACATCGGCCGCTTCAGCGGCGGCAGGTCGCACTCCATGTAGGCGCGGGGCGTGAACGTCATGGTGGTGTCGTCGCCGTCCCTGGCGCCGGCGACCGTCAAGGGATAGGTGGCCGTTTCGTGATTGACGAACTTGTCGAGCGCGCCGGGGATCCGCATCGGAATGCCAGCGCCCATGACGACGTAGTCGACGCCTGCGAGCATCGCGCCATAGATCGAGACCAGGTGGGGGGGCTGGATCTTCTCGAGATAGTTGATGCCGACCGGGTTCGAGTGGCCTTCCTTGGCCAGCCACACTTCGACGAAGTTCGAGATGATGCAGAGCTCGGCCACTTCACGTGGCATGTCCTTCTCGTGCTTCCCGGGGTTCAGGTAGGTGGCGCCTTCAGGCAGACCGCCTTCCCTGTAGTACTTCGACCAGGCGCGTTCGGCCATGTCGCGGAAGGGAAAGTGGTCGAGCGCCCGGCGGATATGCCCGCCAGGGTCACCGCCCTGCAGCCGCCGGACCATGACCCGGTCCAGCGCGGTGCCGGAGACCAGGCCCAACTGACCCAGCGAAGCGACCACGTTGGCCAGCCTCCACCCGGAAACGGCAACACCCATGCCGCCTTGAATGATGAGAGGTAGTTTTGCGAATGATCGAACTGCCATCTGCTCGCATCATCCCAGACGCGGAGGTCCGGTATTGTCAGAGTTGTGTAATAACGTCACTTTCGCGGCTGATCTTCCCCAAAACGGCCCCGTGGCTCTCGAGGCTAATCAGGAAGCTCGCGGCCGCCTGGTTCCGGCAGCCACGAGCTTGCGACGAGCGCGATGAGGAAGCTCGTCACGCCCACCGCGCCGGCCGCGAACGCGAGCTGCGCGGACGCCGACCCGCCCGGCATCGCCGTGGCGAGCTCCGCGGTGACCAGCGCGCCGCCGGTGCCGATCATCCGGCCGCCGATGTTGGCGGCGAAGCTCTCGCCCGTGCCGCGCAGATACGTCGGGTACATCCGTGGCAGATAGTTGCCCCAGAAGCTGAACTGCGCGACGGTGACGAACCCCGCGAGGAACGTGCCGACCTCGACGAGCCGAAGGCCCCGCGTCGCCGCGACGAAGAACACGAGCGGCATCACGACGACGCCCGGCGCGAGAAACAGGCGAATGAGCCGGCGGCGACTCACGATGCGGGACGCGAGCGCCGCGAGCGCGAGGCGTCCGGCCAGCCCGCCGAGCTCCTGCAGCAGTTGCACGGTGCCGACGGTCTGTTCCTGCGCGGTCTTCGACATCGCCTGAACTTCCGGCAGCCCGGGCACGATGCGCGGCACCTGCAGGTTCGCGCCGAAGGACGCCGCGTAGCCGCACGCCACCATCACGGTGGTCACGATGGTCGTGCGGCGAAAGCTCGGACGAAAGATTTCGGTGAGTCTGGGGCGACGGAGTGTGCCGGCGTCGTGCTTTTCCTTCCAGACGGGCGACTCGGGGAGAAACGGCCGCGCGACGAGCAGGGGGATCGCGGGGATGAGACCCGAGATGAGCATGTAGCGCCAGGGCTCGTGACCGCCGCGCACGGCCGGCAGCGAGTCGGCGAGGGTCACAATGCCGTAGTACGCGGCGCTCACCATCAACCCGCCGAGCGACGCGCACGCCTGCGTGTAGCCGAGCACGCGTTCGCGCTCGACGGGATCGGGAAAGAGCTCGGCCAGCCACGCGACCGCCGCGACGAACTCGACGCACACGCCGACAAAGGTCGCGCACCGGAAGACGAGCAGCACGACCACGGACGAGGCGTAGGCGGCGCCGCATGCGGAGACGCCGTACAGCAGAATGCTCCAGACGAGCACGCGCCGGCGCCCGAGCCGGTCGGTCAGGTACCCGCCGAGCATCCCGAAGATGCCGCCGGCAATGGCCGGCACATAGAACAGGATGCCGACCCAGGTATTGAACCCGGCGCTCCCGGGCGGGGCCGTGACGAGATCGGTCAGCGCCGGCCGGACGATGAGCGGCAGCATCAGCAGCTCGTAGGTGTCGAACGCGAATCCGATCGCCGCGACGCCGCAGATGAGCCATCTCACGCGCGGATTATGTAACATAGCCGCGCGATGCGAAAACTGGGCCTCGGAGCACGTTGACCAACTGCGGCAACTCGTCGAGTCCCGTCGAGCGCAGCACCCCGCCGCTCGGCCTGGCGACCCTCGCCGCATACCTCACGCCGGAGGATCACGCCGTGCTGTCGAAGGTCACGAGCAGCTCGTGCGTATCGGAGGCGAATCCGATCGACGCGACGGCCCAAGTCATGAGCCCAGGCCGGGGAGTATGATCAACTCATGCAATGCACACTAGCGATCGTCACGGCGCTTCTGATGCTCGATGGCCAGGCGGTCTCCGACGTTCGGCGTCTCTACGACGCGGGCAAGTTCAACGAAGTCATCGGCGCGGTCGAGCAGGCGCGCGCCGGCGCTGACACCACCGCGCTGCGGCTGCAGTACCTGGCGGCCCAGAGTCACGAGAAGCTCAACGACCGTGACGGCGCGCGGGGCATCTACCAGCGCCTCGCCGACGGCGCCGATCCGGCGTGGGCGGCGATCGGCCGGGCGGCCATCGCCCTCATCGACGAGCGGATGGACGATGCGCTGATCGCGGCGAACAGCGGGGCCGAGGCCGGCGCTTCACTGCCCGAGGCGCACTTCGAACGCGGCATCGTCCTCATGAACCGCCGCGACTACGAGGAAGCCGCAGCCGCTTTCGACCAGGCCCTCCAGCTCGACAGCACGTTTGCGGCCGCGCAGTACTACGGCGGGCTGGCGGAATACCGCATCAAGCGCATCGATCGGATGGCCGCACACTTCGAAGCGTTCCTGAAGCTGGCGCCCAACGCGCCCGAGCGTCCGGAAGTCGAGTCGATCATGCGGACCCTGCGCGGACGCTAGAACATCTGCCCGATCGAGAAGAACCACCGCGTCCGTGGCTCGCCGGGCCGCCGGCCGACCGGCGTGCCCAGGTCGATCCGCAGCAGCGCGAAGGGCGTCTGCACGCGCAGGCCGAATCCGGCGCCGACCCTGAGGTCCGCGAAGGCGACGTCGCCGAAGGTGGCGAACACGTTGCCGGCGTCGAGGAACCCGACGCCGCGCAGCCGCCAGACAATCGGAAAGCGCAGCTCCTCGTTGAGCACCAGCAGCGCGTTGCCACCCGCCGCGTCGCCGAAGACGTCGCGCGGGCCGAGCGCGCTCTCCGCGTACCCGCGTACCGTGCTGCCGCCGCCGGCGAAGAAGCGTTCGCTCGGAATCAGGTCCTGTCCGTAACCGGCCGCGAGGCCAAGCCGAACGGCGGTGGCGAAGACGAGACCACGGCCGAGCGTGCGGTAGTAGGACTGCTCCGTGAACTGCTTCGCGAAGCGCAGGTCCGATCCGAGCGCGGACACACCGTACTCGAAGGTCGCCGAGAGAAACTGGCCGCGCGTGGCGTCCACCAGGTCGTCGCGCGTGTCGCGAATGCCCGTCGCGGTGAGCCTGGCGACGCTGACCGCGATGTCGAAGGCGAACGGATCGTTGGGGTCGGCGCCGACGTCGAACGTGTGGTTGCGCTGGAAGCTGTACCCGTACGCGATCTGCAACCGGCCGCGGGTGCGGAACCGCTGTTCGACGGTGACATCCGACTTGTCGGTCACAAACGGCCGGTCGCTCGAACCGACCTGCTCGCGCGAGCGCGAGAGGAAGACGTTCGATGTGAGCGGCAGGCCGAAGAGCGACGGCGTGGTGAGGAACGCGCGCGCGGCGCGGAAGTCGGTCGTGTATCGCGCCGCGACACCGGCCGACGCCGCTCGCCCCAGCAGGTTGCGATACGTGAGATCGCCGGCCACGCCCGGCCGCAGCTGACGGCCCGCTCCCTCCCCGGCCGGCTTCTGCTGATCGTCGAGCTGGAAACCGTAGCGGAGGCGCAGCGGCGGCCACTCATCGAGGGTCACCTGCGCGCGCATCGGTTGCTCGACCGGCGTGGCTCCCGCTTCCGGACCAGCGGCGATCGGCACGGCCTCGACGTCGACCTGGCGGAAGACGCCGGTGTCGTAGAGACGCTGGCGCGCCGCGGCCAACGCCGACGGATCCACCGGCGCGCCCACGTCGAGATGCAATTCGCGGCTGACGAGCGTCGCGCTCGTCCGGCGGATGCCCTCGATGGCCACGTCGCGCAGGACCTCGCGCGGCCCCTCGCTCACCGTGACCGCAAGGGCGACGGTGCCCGCCTCGCGGTCCGGGCGGCTGGCCATCACGACGGTGACGCGGCTGAATCCACGTGTCTTGTAGAAGTCGCCCAGCGCACGGACCGCCTGCGCGGTCGCCGCGCGCGTGAACGTCTCGCCGGGCTGCAGGCCGAACACCGTCTTCAATTCGTCGAGCGGCTGGCTGTTCACGCCGGTGAACTCGATGCGATCGACGCGGAAGGCCGGCCCCTCGTCGATCGTCACGCGCAGCGTGGCCGTCGTCCCCTCGAACACTGGTGGAGCCGCGACCACAGCGGCCGAGAGGAAGCCCTCGTCTCTGTAGAGCGCGACAACGGCGCGATCGAGTGGCGCCGCATCCAGCCACATCGTCTGGTCGAGGCCGCGCGCGCGCACCAGCGTCTCGAGGCGTTCGGTCGCGATCTGCTGGTTGCCGCTGAACGCGATGCGCCGGCGGTCCACGCGCGGGCCGGGCTCGATGGTCAGCACCAGGTGCGTCTCGTCGCTTCCGCGAGGCACCAGCGAGGCGACGACCGTTGCCCGCAGGTAGCCGTCGGCGACGAGCATTTCGTGCGCGGCCCTGGTCGCCTCGTCGATGAGGAATACGTCGAAGACGGAACGCGACCAGAGCGCTTCGATGGTCCGGCGGAGTGTCGCAGCCTGCGGCGCGCCGGACAGATCGACGATGGTCCGGCGACCGAGGCGCACGTCGTACTCGAGGTCCACGGTCGGCGCGTTGGGCGAGCCGGCCTCCGCGCGCCTGGCGACGACGCGCGCTTCGAACTGCCCGCCCTCCTGGCAGAAACGCTCGAGGCGTTCGCGGTCCTGCTGCCAGCGGAAGAAGTCGAACGTCTTGCCGGCAGTCAGCGACACCCGACCGCGAAGCTCGGCGTCGAGCGGACCGGGCGCTCCGGTGACGCGAACGGCGCCGACGCGCGGACGCACGGCCCGCGCGGCGGACGCGGGTGCGGGACCGCCGCCGATCGTGATGTCGTGACGAAAATCGTAGAGACGATCGTTCCTGTCGTCGGAGACGACACGCAGTTCGATGGTGCGTCGCGGCCGATACGCGACAATCCAGGTGAACGCGCCGCTGTCCGTCAGGTTCTGCGAGAAGACGACGTCGACGTCGCGCCTCACCTGTTTGCCGAAGGTGAGGCGCGAGCCCGGATCCGTTTCCGTGGCGATGAGGCCCGCGTCGAACCTGACCGAGCCGCCCGGCTCGATCCGCAGCGTATCGAGGCCGGCCGCGCGTCCAGCGACGCCGAGGAACTCACCCGACAGATACGCGAGCAGCTGGTCGCGGCCGATCGCGGGAACGGGTCCGCTGTCGGACTGCACGCGGCCGGTCACCAGCAGCGAGACGATTTCGCTCTGCGCCAGCGGGGGATCGGACGTCAGCGTCGTCTCCAGCCGGGCCGGCGGCCCTTTGAGCGTCAGCGTGACCTCGTGGTCCTGTTCTCCAGCACGTCCCTTCACGTGCGCCAGCGCGGTGACGTTCAGGTTGGGCTCGATGCGCGAGGGATTCGAGAAATCGACGGCCCCGCTCCCGACGATCTGGTACACATTGCCGCCCAGAAAGATCCGGCCGCCTTCGCGCGCTTCAGCCCGCCCGGCGAGCACCGGCTGCGACACCGTGCCGCGCAGCCGCAGATCGGCGGCGAGCCCCAGTTGCGCGTAGTTGTTGTCCACCACGATGTCGTCGGACGTCGTGATGCGGACGTCGAGCGTCATCGCGTCACGCGCTGACGGCGACTCCGCCTCCACGACCACATCGGGTTGCTGCAGCGCCTGCAACAGCCCGCCGGCGAGCGAGAGCGGCTCGCGGTACGAGCCTCCCAGCACCGTGACGTCGCCCTCCAGCGACAGGTTGCCCTGATCGACGCCCAGGGACAGATCGGCATCCACCGCCGTCTTCAGCGCTTCGGGTAACGCCATCGCCATGCCGCGTCCGGTGAAGGCCAGCCGGCCGTTGGTCAGCTGCAGCCCGGCGTAGCCGATCCGGCCGGCGACGCTCAGCGTGCCGCCGTTGGCGCTGCCGTAGACGTCCGACACGGTGATCTCGTCGCGCGTGACGAGGAGGCTGCCCGCGAGGTCGGAGACATAGAATTGAGGAGACGCCAGGCGGAGCTCGCCGTGATCCAGATCGAGGCGGCCGTCGACGAGCGGCGCATCCATCGTGCCCGTGATGCGCGCGTGCAGCGCGCCGCGGCCGGCCGTGCGAATGACGGGCAGGAAGGCGCCGAGCGCGCGCAGGTCGACCGATCCGTCGGCCGACACGTCGAGCGCCCTCGGCGCGTCGAGCCCGATGGTGCCGCCAAGCGAGACGCGATTGCCTTCACCGCCCCATTCCCAGTCGGCGATGCGCAGCGAGTCACCCTGCACCTCGATCCGGGTCGGGCGCTGCTGGTCGAAGCGCACGCCGGCCACCGACAGCTCGGCGCGATCGAGCACGAGCGCCCCGTTCACGCTCGCCAACGCCGGCGTGTCGGACTCGAGCGTCAGCGTGCCCGACGACACTCCGCCGAGCTGATTCAGCGTGGCGGCGTCGACCCACGGCGACAGTAGCGCCGGTGTGAGCGCCTCGAGTCGCGCGGTGAGATGCCCGGCAGTCGCGCTGCGGGGTGCGGTCCGAACGAACCAGTCCGGCAAGCGTGAGGCGACGAGACCGATCGGCGCGGCGCCGGTGGCCGCCACGGTGGCGCCCTGCCACGAGCCGTCGAGCCTCGCCAGCTCCAGCAGACCGGCGGCGTACGACGCGCGGAGCGCGATCCCGGTGGCCGGCGGAAGGCCGGCCCCCCTCAGCCGGCCGTCATCCAGCTGCGCGGTCGCGTCGATCTCGGGACGATCGAGTGTCCCCGTGACGCGCGCGGCGAGGCTGACCTGCCCATCGACGTCCGGCCTCGCCGAGCCGGGATCGAAGCTTCCGAGTCCTCTCGCGACGTCGGTCAGACTGGCCAGCGTTCCGTTGAGCGACGCGTTGATGGTCCCGCCGGCCTCGTGCCCCAGTCGTCCGCTGATGCGGAGCTCGCTGCGCCCGATGTCGAAGACGAAGTCGCCGGCGTCCAGGCCGCGGTCGTCCCAACTCGCGGTCCCGGCCCGCGTGGCCCGCACCGGCACGTCGCCGACGCGCGCGTCGAGCCGCTGGAGATCGACGGTCATCCGGGACCGCGTCAGCTGATCGACCTGCCCGGTGACGTGTGCGCTCAGCGACGAGGTGCCGGTGACGGGCGCCTCGGTCGACACGGCGAGCCGCGACGCCAGCGCCGCGAGATCGCCGTCGACCACCTGCGCGTCAACGAGGAAGGCGCCGAATGGATGGAGGGCGAGCGACGCCGTGGCCGTCGTGAAGAGATCGGGCAGCCGCAGAGAGGACTGCAGGTGCGGGCCGGCCAGCGTCAGCGTGCCCGCGATGCGCCCGACCTGCCGATCCTTCCACCGGGCGTCGCGGACCTCGACGTGTCCTTCGCCGTGCGGATCATCGAACGTGCCCGACGCGGCCAGTTCCGCATCGACGCGCGCGCCGATGTCGAGCGGAGCCGCCGCGTCCGGGCCGGTCACCGGCGCCAGCGCCACGTTGCTGGCGTCCACCGTCGCGGCAAACGCGCGCGTGCGCATCTCGTACGAACCGCTCGCGGCGAGACGGCCGTCCAGCTGCGTGAGCTCGAGACGTTCGACGGTGATCGTCTGGCCGGCCACGTGGAAGATGGCCGCGAGCCGGTCGGCGGTTTGACCGGCGAACCCGAGCTGCTGCCCGCTGGCGCGGCCGTCGACGAGCGGCGACGTCACCCGACCGGCGATCGTGGCCGACAACTCGAGCGTCCCGGACGGGCGGAGCGGCGAGGACGCAGCCAGGACCTGGTCCATCGCCGGCACGCTGGCTTCCGCGCTGCCCCGCAGGCGACCGCTATCGAAGGATACAGACCCGCGCGCGTGGAGCGTGTTCGCGCCCACCTGTGCGTCGAGCGCGCTGACCTGCGCGTCGTGCATCGAGATCGTCGCCCGACCGGTGAGCGACACCGCGCCGACCTGGCCCTGCCGCCAGTCGGTAACCGCGAGTTGGGCGGCCGCGGAGGGCCCGCCCACGGTCCCTGACAGCACGACGTCGGCCCGCGCCCTCCCGTCGAGCGGCGGCGGCCAACCGCCGGGCACGATGTCCAGCTTCTCGATCGTGCGCCACAGCGAGCGGCGGTCCTCGGCGGCGGCGGTCAGATGCCCGGTCAACGTCGACTGATCGAACGCGGTGTTCGACACACGGCCACCCGCGGTGCCCTCGACGTGCAGGGCCTCGTCGATCCACTGATCAATCGCGGCATGCCACGCGCCTCCGCTCGCGCCAGCCGACACGGTGCCGCGCAGGCCCAGCCGCTTCATGGTGGGCTGGCCCGTCGATGTCGTCGCCTCGATCGAGGCCGTAATGGCGTCGGCGCGCCGCGTCGTCCAGGACGCGGTGGCGTGTCCGTCGACGAGGGCCGCAAGCGGCGCGTGCGTGCCCGCGGCGAACGCGGTGAGGAGCCGCGCGACGTCGAGGTGCTGCCAGTCGGCCGTGAGCCGGCTCGTCTCCCGCTCGTCGAACGCCAGGCGCCCGCGCGCCTGGATCGCGCCGCCGGCCGCGCGCAGGTCGATGCGATCGGCGTCGAGTCCCTGTGCGTCGACGCGCACGGCCGCGTTCACCGACATGCCGCTCAACCCCCGCCATTCCAGGTGAGAGCCCGCCACTGCCAGCGTCAACGCCAGCTCGGGCTTCGCCGCGCGGATCCCGATCGCACCGCTGCCGGTCACCGTGAAGTCGGTCGACTCGATGCGAGCCGACGCGATCATCACGCGGGTGCCGTCCCACGCGAGCTCCGCCTGCGCTTGAATCGCCATCTCGCGTCCCTGCCACTGCAGGTGAACGGGGCGCGCCACGCTCAATCGACCGGCTGCGCCCTGCGCGCCCGGCGAGAGGTCGAGCTGCGCGTCGGCGACGTCGGCGCGCGCGTCGAGCGTCTCGTCGCGCCACGTCACGGCCACGTCGCGCGCGACCAGCCGCCGAATCGCAATCGGCGCGGCCGCGCCGCTCCCTCCCTGCATGGACGGCCAGTTGGTCGAGCCGTCCTTGCCGCGTATGAGCGTGACGTGCAACGCGTCCAGCTGGATCGAATCGACGGACACCCGCCCTGTGAACACGGACCACGGCAGCGCGACGTCGATTGCGCCTGCGTTCAGGAACGGCTGTTGCGGCGTGGTGTGCGCGGCAAGGCTCACGCCTTCAGCGCGCACGTGGCGGGTGAGAAGGTTGTAGCGGAGACGATCCACGCGCGCGGTGATGCCGAGAGGCTGCAGCCGCCCGAGCGCCCAGCGGCCGGCCGCGTCCTCGACCCAGGGCGTGTGCACGAGCGCGAGCAGCGCGACGCAGCCGACGCCGGCCGCGAGGAAGACCTTGCCGGCAAGGCGCGCCAGCGGCATGGACTCATTATGCTGCGAAAGGGCGGCGTGCGCGGTGGCCGCTCACCTCCGATCGACGCGACGGTCCAGACGAGCCCTCTCACGCGCGAATTGAGTAACATAGCCGCGCGATGCGAAAGCTCGACGTCTTCAATCACTTCTTCCCTGAGCGGTATTACGCGAAGATGCTGGAGGTCGCGCCGACCCATAAGGACATGGGGAAGCGGATCAGAAACATTCCGTTGCTGCACGATCTCGACGGGCGTTTCCGCGTGATGGACGAGTTCGGCGGCGACTACCAGCAGATTCTCTCGCTGCCGTCCCCGCCGATCGAGGCGCTGGCCGGTCCTCGTGAGGCCACCGAGCTTGCGCGGATTGCCAACGATGGTCTGGCCGATCTCGTCCGCCGCTATCCCGATCGCTTTCCAGGATTCGTCGCGTCGCTGCCGATGAACGCTCCCGACGCCGCGATCACGGAAGCCCGCCGCGCGATGAACGACCTCGGCGCATGCGGCGTGCAGGCCTTCACCAACGTGAACGGCGCGCCGCTCACCTCGCCCGAGCTTCTCCCGCTGTTCGACCTGATGGCCGAGTACGACCGGCCCATCTGGATTCATCCGGCGCGCGGCGCGAGCTTCGCGGACTACCGCACGGAGGACACGTCACAGTTCGAAATCTGGTGGACGTTTGGCTGGCCTTACGAAACCAGCGTCGCGATGTCGCGCATCGTCTTTGCCGGACTCTTCGACAAGCATCCGAATCTGAAGATCATCACGCACCACATGGGCGGGATGATTCCGTACTTCGAGGGACGCGTCGGGCACGGGTGGGATCAGTTGGGAACACGGTCGTCGGACGTCGACTACAAGGCGCTGCTCGCGACGCTGAAGCGCCGGCCGATCGACTACTTCCGGTTGTTCTACGCGGACACGGCGCTCTTCGGCGCCGCGGCCGGCACCGTGTGCGGGCTGAGCTTCTTCGGCGAGGACCACGTCCTCTTTGCGTCGGACACGCCGTTTGAGCCCGAGCCGGGTGTCTACATCCGCGAGACGCTCGACGTCATCGATCGGCTGGCCATCTCGGACGCAGCGCGCGCGCGCATCTACTCGGGCAACGCATTGACGCTGCTGAAGCTGCTCGCCCGCTCGTAGCGCGAGGCGTTCAGCCAACACGAGGCCTGCCATGCCAACGTTCCGCCGATTCATCGCCGCTCTGGTTCCCACCGCGCTGACGGTCCTCGCGGCCGCTCAGACGGGCACACCGCTCAACATCTACGTCGTCGACGTGGAGGGCGGGAACGCCACGCTGTTTGTGTCGCCCTCCGGTGAATCCGTGCTGATGGACACGGGGAACGGCGGCGCGGCAGCTGTGAGAGATACAGACCGCATCATGGCGGCCGTCAAGGACGCCGGGCTCTCGCGGATCGATCATCTGATCACCACGCACTGGCACGGCGATCATTTCGGCGGGATGGCGGAGCTCGCGACGCGGATCCCGATCCGGCATTTCATCGATCACGGGCCGACCGTCGAGCCGCAGCCCGCATCGACCGCATTCCTCCAGAACGTGTATCCATCGCTCCACGCGAAAGGGACGCACACGATCGCAAGACCCGGCGATCGGCTTCCGGTGGCTGGTCTCACCTGGCGCGTGGTCGCTTCGGCGGGGCAGATCATCAAGACGCCGCTTCCCGGCGCCGGGCGATCGAATCCTTACTGCGCGGGTTTCGTGCCGAAGGATGTCGACGCGACGGAGAACGCGCAGTCGGTCGGCAGCGTCGTCACGTTCGGCAAGTTCCGCGTCGCGCACCTGGGCGATCTCACGGTGAACAAGGAATTCGATCTGATGTGCCCGGCCAGCCGGATCGGCACCGTCGATCTCTTCATCGTGTCCCATCACGGTCAGCCGATCTCGAATTCAGAAGTGCTCGTGCACGCGCTTCACTCGCGGGTCGCCATCCTGAACAACGGGACGCGCAAGGGAGGCCAGCCCGAAGCGATGAAGATTCTCCATTCCTCGCCCGGCCTGGAAGATCTCTGGCAGATGCACTTCTCGCAGCTGAGCGGTCAGGAGTACACGGTGCCCGGCATGTTCATCGCGAATCCGGTGGACGATCAGCTTGCGGCGGTACCCGTGGCAGCGATCCCGGGGCCGTTCGGCCCGGGCGCGCCTCCGCCGCCCGCGCACAACGGGCCGGCGTACTGGATCAAGGTGTCGGCGCAGGCGGATGGATCCTTCACGGTCACGAATGCACGCAACGGCTTCACGAAGACGTATCAGCCGTATTGACGCTCTCATCGAACGCGCCCTCGATCTGGTCAC
>ORJL011702042.1_pt1 | contig 39452 bp, 42 predicted proteins | sample 1779941 | NCBI WGS metagenome assembly ORJL01 (sample SAMEA104232317, study PRJEB22302) | groundwater metagenome | biome: forest; feature: aquifer; material: groundwater | place: USA | collected 2011-08-07 | depth 5.8 m | reverse complement strand
TTAGAAAAATTGTCTTGTCTGAAAGCAGACAATTTTTCCATATCATATTAAAGCCATCGGCTTTAATCTATCTTTCGTTATCGTTTAAGAATTCTCATATCATCTATCTACACAATTCTAAAAGAAGTAACTTAATCAACCTAATTGTGTATATCAAAGCAATACACAACTTCAATGCTATAGAATCTTTTTATAAAATGGGATATTCTGATTGGAGCGCTTCTGCGGCTTTTTACTGTCTCTATCATTGCCTGCTTGCAATAATTTCCAAAAAAGGCTTTGAGTCAAAGAATCAATCTTGTACTTTTGCCTTGATAGAGAGCATGATTGAAAATAATGAATTAATTTTGACAAAAGATGAATTAAAAGAGATATTTGATCAAGATGTAACAGGGGACTTAAGCAGTAGCAATAAGATTCTTGATATAAGGGAGAATATGCAATACTCGATAAGAACTTCTTTGGAAGATAAGGAATTTCGATTTCTGCAGCAAAGGACAAAGTTTTTATTTGACAAGTTAAGAAGAGAAGTTGAAAAATAAGAGTGACCCTAAGCATAACCATTATTAGAATTATATAGTCCTGGTTTAATTTGTCAGTTTAGGCTATATCCCTATTGATAATCTCTTTCTCTCCTGAGGGCATATTTGTATTTCTAAATTGGATGCGTTCGTCTCCGGTATAGTTTCCGCATGCTTTTTATAGTCCAAAAATCTAGGGTTTTCATACAGAAAAAGCAGAATTCTTTTTCTGTCTCACAAAAACGATAATCGTTTTTTTGATGCGGGGATGCCGGAGCGGTCAAACGGGCCACGTTTAGGGCGTGGAGCTTAGTGCTACTTAGGTTCGAATCCTAATCCCCGCATTTTTTTAATATTGTGCTTCGCATTATTTTTCATAGATAAACTATTGAGAGTTTTGAATAACCCTAAAATACAAAACTCTCAAAGCAGGACTTTGAAGATATTTCCTTCGGAAAGGGGGGTTATTCAAAGTCCTCTATTAATAGTAATCAAAATTTTAAAATGAAGTGGTTTCTTGTATGGGGTTTATTCAACTTTCTTTGCTTACACTAAACTTCTGATTCTGAATTGGGTATATTACTAATAATTTGGAAATAATGTTTACGAAACTTCTACTTTAGAAGACGAAATACCTTTTGGAAAGGTATTTAAAGCAACTTTGAATAAAAATTTTATGAACAAAGGAAGAAAAATTAGTGGAGGAAGGTATCATGCTAATCGAAAGTCCAAAAGATACGAGATGGCAGGAATACCCAGAATAGTAAAGCTTAGAGAGAAAAAAATGAAAGTTCTGCGAGGAAGAGGCGGAAATCTAAAAAATGTTTTGCTTTCTATCAATATTGCTAATGTTATGGATAAGAAAGGAAAGTCAAAAAAAGCAAAAATAACAAATGTTGTTGAAACAAAGTCCAACCGATTTCTGGCAAGGCAGAATATTTTAGTTAAAGGCGCTATAATCGATACTGAATTAGGAAAGGCGAAAGTTACAAACCGACCTTCTCAAGAAGGTAGTGTTAATGCTATGCTGATTGAGTAGAATTTTTACAAAGCAGTAGGTTTCTAATAAGGTCTATAATTGCGGGTGATTGTTTATTGAGTGTTTGTGTTGATTGATTTAAATTAAGCTTTATCGCCCGGGTATTTAAGTTAATTGGATTAAGTTTAAGCTGGTTGCAGGTTGTTTATCGGGTATTTGTATTGATTGAGGGCGAATTGGGTTCTATTATAAGCGAATGTTGCCTAGGGCATCGTCGAGAAAATTTTGCAAAAGGCAAAGCTTTATAAAGCCTGACTGCTCACATCCTTTATAAATTTAACGCTTGCTCCTAACAAAAATAACCATGAGTTTTATAAAAAAGTGCCCTGATTGCGGAAGTGCCAATCTTTATTATGATGACCAGAAAGGAGAGGTAATATGCAATGACTGCGGATTAGTAGTGGAAGAAAAGCTTGTAGATACTTCTCAGGAGATGCAGGGCAGTTTTGACGGCGAAGAAAAAAAAGGTCGTGGAGGCGCTCCGTTAAGTGACCAGAAGTTTGACAAAGGATTAACAACAAATGTCGGAGAGATTTCTGATATTTATAAGTTAAAAACAGATGATACTAGAAAATTCTTGAGGCTTAAAAAATGGCAGGAAAGAGTTTCAACTTCGATTGAAAGAAATCTTAGATTAGCTATGAGTGAATTGAGAAGAGTTGCTTCTTTCCTTAATCTGCCGCCTGTTGTTCGTGATGAAGCAGCAAGAATCTATAATTATGTTCTTCAACGCGGTTTAGTCAGAGGAAGAAGCATGGAATCAGTTATTGCTGCTTGTATTTATTCTGCATGCCGTTCTTATAATATTCCAAGAACACTTGATGAAATTTCAAACGCAAGCGATGTTGAAAGAAAAGAAATTGGAAGGACATATAGATTTATTGTAAGAAAAATGGGTATAAAATCCACTCCAAGCTCGCCTAAGGATTATATCTCGAGATTTGCGAATGTTCTTCATCTTTCTCCAAAAACTCAGAGTGAAGCGATAAAAATATTAGGAAAAGCTGAAACTAGTGAATTAACAAGCGGAAGAGGGCCTGCAGGAATAGCGGCTGCTGCGCTTTATGTAGCTGCTTTGCTTAATGATGAAAAGAAAACTCAGAGAGAAGTTGCAGATGTTGCAGGAATTACTGAGGTTACAATACGAAATAGATACAAAGAGCTTCTTGATAAACTTAATCTCGAAGAAAAAATGAAGATTAAGGAAGCTGAAGCTCGAACACAAAAGGAGAAAGAAGAAAAAGCAAAGAAAGTTGGAAAGAAGAAATAGTTCTATAATTTAGTTAGGCTGGCGCTTACGTTAAAAATAATTATTAGTAATGCAATAAGTTTCTGAGGCAGAAGTTTATACCTTCACAATTCTGGAAGTTGAATAACAAGCGCTTAAAAAAACTGAGCAATTGCTTAAGTTTTCATGGGATTACTCTTGAGATTTGAATATTATGCGAAGCACTCTCTAAAAAGGGCTATTGAAAAATACAAATACTTTAAATATTCATTAGACTTTTTACTTTTGTGTATAAGATATTTACTGCTAATACTAAAACAGAAAAGAGACTTAGAGAGTATATTCTCATAAGAGCAGATATAAAGACAATTTGGATAATTGTGTTAATGTAAAATCCAAATTCTCTATCTACACAATTCTAAAAGAAGTAACTTAATCAACCGAATTGTGTATAAAAGAAAAATTAGATAAATTGAAAATTGATCCTAGAAGAAATTTAGGAGCACATCCTCTGCATGGAAGATTGGAAGGAAAATGGAGCTGTTGGCTTGGCTCAAATATAAGGATGATTTATTCTATTAATGATATAGAAAAAATAAACTGCGGACTTTAGTCCGCAGAAGTTGCTAAACAACTTCAGATTTTTTCTATCTCTAAAAAACAAGCGCATTCAAACCACATCTTTTAAGATGTGGTGCGCATTGTTTTTTTGATAAAGATGCCTCAATTATAATTGAGGCTGTTGGAAGCCATAAAATTTATTGAGCTATAGTAAATCACCTTAGTAATCGAACATATTAACCGGTGATTTTCTATCTAGTAAATAACAGAAAACTTACGGAAATTAATGTTATTTACTATAATGATTAATATTTGAACTCTTTTATTTTACCTTTTTTAATATTTTTTTCACTTGCTTTTATTTGACTTAGCAAATCATTATTTTCTAAAATTTCTCTTTCCTCTAGTTTCCTCATTTTGTCTCTAATCGCTTCTCTTAAAAATTCAGTTTTAGTCATATAGTTATGCTTTTTCATAACTAGCTCTATTGCTTTCAGGAATCCGGATTCCAATTTTATACTTATATTTTCCATATTACTAGGTAGTATTAGGTAGTATTTAAATATACCCGTTTATTATTAATGTTTCAATACTGGGTTGAAGTTTGGAGTTAGTAAGTGAGAAAGACCCGACTCGCTTTGACTCGAAAAGCCTTGTAGCTTTAGAAGTTTGAGAGCATTATCAATAATTCCGTTTTAACATTATGCGAAGCAGTCTCTAAAAATTATCTTTTTCATAAAACATAAGTTTTTAAAGCATTATTCTTATAGCAAATTATGGTTAACGGAATCGAAAGGCCATTGGATATGTTAAATCATTCCAAGGGCAAAGAAATTTTGTTGCAGCTTAAGAACGACAAGCAAATTGTTGGAACTCTTATTGCGTTCGACATACACATTAACCTTGTGTTGGACAACGCCAAAGAACTAGAGAACAACGAGATAAAACGAAGTGTAGGCCTTACTTTTGTAAGGGGAGATACTATAATCTACATTTCTCCGGCTAAGCAATAGTTCAAGCAGCAATAATCTAAAAAATAACAAGAAAGCGTTTTTGCTCTTAAATTCGCTGAGCGTATTTCTACGCTGATTAAAATGTAGTGGGAACTTTGATATTTTAGTTTGCGCTGCGCGTAATAAATAAAAAATTGCCTAAATTTGCTATCTCTGTGCCAAGAGCGCAGAGTATTTATCGCAAATTTTTAATCCGGCAATTTTAGTCTTTTAAAATTGGACGCCGTGCCAAGAGCACGGGGTATTAAACCCAATTTTAAAATAAAATTATTATTAATTCAAGATGCCTCTGAGATGAAGTGTTGAGCTGCTGAGTGGAGAAAGGTTGGCAAGTTTGAAAAAAGGCTGAACAAATCTTATTAAGTTATTGGATTATTAATATAGAAAAAATAAACTGCGGATTTTAGTCCGTAGAAGTTGCTAAACAACTTCAGATTTTTTCTATCTCCAACCGCAAAAATTTACTAATTTTTGGGGCCCTGAAAATCCGAGATTTTCGCGGAAAACAAGCGCATTCAAACCACATCTTTTAAGATGTGGTGCGCATTGTTTTTTTGATATTGAATAGTTATTAATGTAATAAATTTAGGAAGAAAATTTTTGAGAACTGCAGCTTTTTTGAGAGAAGCTTGTAAGTTTTTTGGGTTAAGGCATTATCAATTCCGAATTTTAGAATTATGTGAAGCAGAAAATAAAAAAGGCGAGCGAAGCGAGCCAGATTAAACCGTTATCTCCATTAAATCTTCGGCAATAAAAGTATTTTTGAACTTTGTTTTGGCTTCCTTAAGAATCAATCTTTCATTGCCATCGTATCGCTGAGATAGATGTGAAAGATAGAGCTTTTTTGCGTTTGCGCGCTTTGCAATTTCGCCTGCTTGCTCGGCTGTTAGGTGCTCGTGGCGAGCAGCCAAATCTGCTTCATCATTAAGATAAACTGCTTCGCTGATAATCAGGTCTGAATTTTTTGCGAGTTTATGGCAATTTTCTGTTAGCGCTGTATCCATGATAACTGTAATCTTTTTGCCTTTTTCGTGATAAACTACATCCTTAGATTTTATTTTCTTACCGTTAAATTCAATATCCATTCCTTTTGCTAAATCTCCTAATAGGGGGGAGTTTGGAAGCTTTAGCTTTTTCAATTTTTTTCTATCTAATCGAATTTTATCTTTTTCTACAAAAGCATAGGCATTGCAGGGTATTCCATGCTGAAGGGGAATAGACTCAAGATAAAAATCTGAAGTTTCTAGGAATTTTCCTTCTGAAATTTCTTGAATTTGGAGAGGAATTTTGTTGTATGGGACTAAGAGATTAATCAGCTCATGCAAATCGTTTTTAGTTCCTTTCGGACCATAAACATAGAGAGTTTTATTATAACTGTTAAGGAGAAGAGTTTGAAGCAAGCCTGCTATGCCTAAAATGTGGTCGCCGTGCCAATGAGTTATTAATAATCTGGTTATTTTGCAAGGATTTAGATGAGCTTTTCTGAATTGTCTTTGGGTTCCCTCACCGCAATCGATTAGAATATTTTCATCTTTATATTGAAGCAGGATTGCGGTGTGATTTCTTTTTGCTGTAGGTATTGCCTGAGATGTTCCTAGGAATGTTACGTTGATAGGGTTTGCCATGATATCTTGGTGTGGAGAATATAGTTTATAAAATATTCCTATAATCTTTTTAGCAAGACTTTGTTCATTAGAATGATATTTTAGTAATTGAGGGCTTTGAATAACCCCCTTTCCGAAGGAAATAGTTCAAAGTCCTGTTTTGAGAGTTTGGTATTTTAGGGTTTTTCCAAACTCTCAATTCTATAAATTTTGAAGCAGAAGTGGCTTCTTGAACTTGAGTTTGGTGTTGAATTAGTTTTAGGAGTTATCGTGAGAATTAGTAAATTATTTTTGAATAAGGTTTACGAAACTTGTAGAAAAGCGAGTCCGAAGGGCGAACAAGGTACAACTTTGATGGTTTTCTTTTTATCTATCCATGGAGTTATAGGTATATCTATCGATATATTTAAAAACAAAGAAAAAGGTGTAATCTTAATGAAATTAGAGAAAGAAGTGATAACTCGGGGTATTCTTAAGATTATTAATGAGTCAGAAGAGCCTCTTGAGACTAAGGAAATTGAGGTTATGCTGAAAAATGTCAGCAGAGTAATGATTCTTTATCGTTTGAATAATCTTCGAGGAGAGGGTTTGATTAAAGGAAAGCAAATCGGGAGTGGTAAAGGCACTTGGATTTGGTGGAAAAATGGAGGTAAAAAAGAAAAATAAATAAAATGGCTAAAGAAAAAATCAGCAAAGCGGAGAATAGAAGAGTTATAGCTTTTGCTTTAGCTTTATTCGTCATTGCAGTTTTTGTCGGAGCTGCAGGATATACTGTTGTTTATAACAACGATATCGATACAGCATTTTTTAATCAGACAAATATGACTTCTACTTTTGGAATATCTTTACTAAAAAATGCAACAGGATACAACTTTACATCAGGAGATTTTAAAAGTTTTGTATTTTACAATACGACTCAGCCAACATTTTGGAATATAACTCTTGGAATAAGCTGTAGAAATCTTACCGCTAATATAACTTGCAACGCGAATACAAATATAACTCTTCAAACAAGAACTGCAAATAGTTATAATATTTCCGATAGTGGGCTTGTTGCATTATGGGGTTTGAATAATAGAACAGGAGAAAACGCAACTTATTTTATAGATGAAACAGGAAGATATAATGCTACTTGTCCAGCCATTGGGGGAGTTTGTCCAACACTAACATCTAACGGGACTATAGGAAATAGTATGAAATTTTCAGGAACAACTTCTGGCATAACAACAACCCTTGCCCAAATTAGGGGAAATGTTACCTATTCTGCTTGGATAAATTATCCTGCTGCAGATATAGCAGATTATAATTGGATTGTAGGTTTACAATCTACCAATTATGATAGGGTATTGACAGAAATCACGACAGGCTATGCGATGTTCGATTTTAAGATTGCTACAGTTTATACCGTTGTTAAAAGCACTAAAAATGTTGTTGATGGAAAATGGCACCATATAGTCGCTACAAGAAACAATACCCAAATTGTAGTTTACGTAGATGGAATATTATCGGCAAGTGCCGCTGGAGGAACGGCTGATGTTGAATTAGCAATGAATTATACAATAGGATATGAAAATAATTTAGGAAGTCCTTTCTATGTTCCAAGCGGAGTTATCGATGAAATTAGAATTTATAATCGCTCTTTGAATATTACTGAAGTTCAAAATTTGTATAATCTTGGTTCTTATCATTTCGTTGACTGGAGTTCTTGGAGCGCAGAATCTGTTGTTAATGATAATATTCCTCTTGTTTCAGAAACTGGTGGAAATTTTATGCAATTCAAGGCTAATTTTTTTACGAATAATACTCTTGTTTCGCCCTACCTTCTTAATCATAGTGTGACTGCTTCCTTAAATTCCCCTGTATTGAATATAACTTATCCCCTTAATATAACTTATTCTGTGAATGTAACGCAAATTAATTATACTATTTCTGGAGCTTCCCAAACTTGTTGGTATAGCCTTGATGGCGGAATAACTAATACTACTATAAACTGCGGGACAAATATAACAAATTTGAATGGTATTGGGGGAAGCAGAACATGGGGAATTTATGCAAATAACACCCTTGGTGCTTTAGGTTCTGTTGTTATAACTTTTTTTTCAAATAGTCTTCCTACAATAATTTCTGTAGCATTAAATTCAACAGATTCAACAAAAAACGACACCAGTCAAAACTTGACTGGAAGAGTAACGGTCGTAGATATCGATGGTGATAATATAACTTATGTTTATACTTGGTATAAGAAGAATGTTACGGGCAGTTTTATTGATAGTTGCACTCTTTTGCCTAATACAACGGGATTAGTTAACTATTATCCCCTAGATAACGATGCTTTTGATTATTGGAGGAGTAATGACGGGATTATTACTGAAGCAACATTAAATACTTCTGGAAAAGTTGGTGGAACTTATCAGTTTGATGGAAGCAATGATAAGATATTATCTCAAAGCAATTTGGGAATAAGTAGCAATATGCCTAGAACAATTAGTTTTTGGGCAAAACCTGATACACTCTCTGCTGATAAAACAATGGTTTCTTTTGGAAGCAATGTTAATAATCAAGCATTCGATATTATTATTCAATATGCTGCTGGAGCTAATAACCTTTATTTATATAACTTTGGTGGTGATATCTCGGGGGCATCAGGATTAGTTTTAGGTGAATGGAGACATTATGCAGTAACTTATAATGGTTCTAATATGTATTTATGGGTTAATGGAACTTTTTTGACAAATGGCAATAGAACCTTAAATACGGCTAATACTCAAGTAACAATTGGCGGAGCAGGACTTGTCGGGGCAGCTTATGATGGGGCGATAGATGAAGTTCAAATATACAATCGCTCTTTGAATGCAACTGAAATATATCAGCTTTATCTTGGTGGAAATTGGGGCGGAAATACAACACATTCTTCAAGACTGGCATGGAATGATACTTGGATACTTGGAATAAAAATTGCCGATTATTTTAATGGATTTACTAATGAAACAAATTCTACCCCGATAAATATTACAGATTTAACTGTGCCGAATGCAACCCTTAACACACCTGTAAATGCCAGCTATTTAAATAATGCGACGCAGAATTTGACTGCAACATTAACTGATGAATCGAGCGGAGTAAAGAATGCGACATTATTTGTTTATAATCTGACTTCTGGAGCTAATCAGCTAATCAACCAGACAGACTTGACTGGATTTGTTGCAGGAACTCTTTCTACAAGCGTCGGAATAGTTGTAAATTTCGTCGATGGAATTTATAACTGGTTTTATAGTTTGTTTGATTTTGCAGGAAACAAGTTCACAGGAGGAAATAATACACTGACTATTGATACAACTTTCCCTGTAATAGCTTATGGAACTAATATGGCTGTGAATAAAGCAAACCTTTCTCAGAACTGGACTTTTGTTAATATAACTCTTACGGAAATAAATCTTGCTAATCTAACTTATAATATCGTGAACAATACGGGCACTGTTAATCAAACTAATTATACTTCTGCTATACTGACGATTAACTGGACAAATTTGCCTGACACTAATTACTCTTATTGGGTGAATGTTACTGACTTAGCAGGAAATAGAAATTCTACTCCTGTAAGAACAATAACTCTTGATAAAACAGCGCCGAATGTGACTTTAATTCTTCCTGTTAATGGAAGCTATAATGCAACTTCGGCGCTTAATCTTACAGCAAATCTCAGCGATGCAACCTCTGGAGTTAAAAATGCCACACTCTATATTTATAATCTTACTGCGGGCGCTAATCAGCTAATCAACCAAACAGATTTAATTTTTGCAGCAGGAATTGTTGAGAAATCTGCAGGAATAGTTGTTACGCTTGCTGATGGAAGATATAATTGGTCCTACAGTTTATTTGATTGGGCAGGAAACAAGTTCACAGGAGGAAATAATACACTGACTATCGATACAACTTTCCCTGTAATAGATTATGGAACTAATACTGCGGTGAATAAAGCAAACCTTTCTCAGAACTGGACTTTTGTCAATATAACGCTTACGGAAATAAATCTTGCTAACATAACTTATAATATCGTGAACAATACCGGCACTGTTAATCAAACTAATTATACTTCTGCTATACTGACGATTAACTGGACAAATCTGCCTGACACTAATTATTCTTACTGGGTTAATGTTACTGACTTAGCAGGGAATAGAAATTCCACTCCTGTAAGAACAATAACTTTAGATAAAACTGCGCCTTCTGGAAATCTTAGTGCGCCTGTGAATGCAAGCTATCTTGCAAACGGAACTACAATTAACTTTAGCTCGAATCTTTCAGATAATCTTGGAATCGCGAATGCTACGCTTAATATTTATAATCAAAGCGGGCTTTATAATTCAACTTTTGCAAATTATGCAGCAGGAACGCTTACAACAAGCATTGGAATTGTTGTCAATCTTATTGATAATGTCTATAATTGGTTCTATCAGTTGTTTGACTGGGCAGGAAATTCCTTTCTTACTGGAAATAATACTTTGACTATCGATACAACTTTCCCGACTTTGAGTTTTGTTAGTCCTACTCCGAGTTCAGGAGATGGAAGAGGCGAAGTGTTTGAGATAAATGTTTCGATTACAGAGTTGAATTTGGGAAATGTAAGTATAAAGTTCAGTAATAGTGTTGAAGCAAGCTGTAATCGCAGTTCGAGCAGCTTGAATAACCTATTTTCCTGCGATAATTCTAATGCTACAATTTATAACACGAGTGCTACGAATTGGGTTCTCTTGTTTAATAGAACAGGCTTAGTTGCAGGAACGACATATTATTATAATGTTAGTGTTTCTGATTTTGCTTTGAATTCTAACATAACAGAAACTCGTTCGATATTAGGAAATGCTGCGCCCTCGTTTAACTCTGTTGTAAATTCTCCTGATGTTAATGGAACTCTTGACCCTGGCGTGAATATCTTGATAACTGTAAATGTTTCTGATTCAGAATATAATATGGAGACAGTTATGCTTAAATGGAAAAATTCTAGTGCTAATTGGAATCAGGCAAATTCTACAAGAATGCTGAATCAAACTTCAAAATATAATTCAACTAATCAATTAAGTCCTTCGACTATATTTAATGTAAGTTTTACAGCTTATGGTTATGAGCATAATCTTAGCTATATGATTGTTGCGTATGACAGTATTGGAGCTTTTAGAAATTCGAGCGTTTATAATTTATCGGTACTCTGGGATTGCACTTGGAATATCACTGCAAGCGGTCAGACTTATAATAGTTTTGGTTCTGTTTCAGGCTACGATGTTCTTAGAAAATATGTCGGAAATATAACTCTAACAAATACAGGAGACCCTCAATTTGGTGAAGATGGATGTAATATCAGCGTTGGATTAAGCCACGCTCTTACTCCTCCTTCAAGAATGTGCTTAGATGGGAGATGTTATTCAAGCTCTAATGCGATAAACTTAAATGCACGAACAAACTATACTGCATTAATCAACGCAACATTCTATGCTCCTTCTACTCCGACGAGCGAGGCTTTTACGGTTATTGCAACAAACACTAATGTTGAATCTGCTCTAGCAGCCATGAATGCAACAGGAACTTTAGTCACAAGCCAGGCAGGACCTTATTTGATACAAGAGTTAACAAGCTCTTCTTCTTTGAGTGTTTATCTTACTGCAGGAAATATATCTTTAGATGGGTACCTGCAGAATGTTATGGGCAGTACTCTACCTAATGATACTAACACTGCGTTTAATGTAACATTTAATTGGACACTGCCTTCTGATAGTGGATTGCTAAATGTTTCAGGAAATCTTTCCCGTTCATTCGGGAATATTTCTGACAGCAGTTATAATTATAATAATATTCAATTGACTTTCACTAATTTAGCTTCTGCTGTTTCTGGAACAAAGATTATTTATTTATATTCTTCTGGAATAAATCAAACAGGAGGAAATATAACCGATGCTAATAATAGAACTGTTCTTTCGAACAGTGTGAATATTACTTTCTTATGCTACAATACTTCGGATAGTGTTTGTGTAACTGCGTGCGGAAATAGCCAGGATCCTGATTGCACTGTTGCAACTACTACGACTACTGTAACAACAACTAGCGGCGGAGGCGGAGCAACTGGTGGAGGAGGAAGCGTGGCAAAATCAGAGGCAACAGTTGAGCTTACAAGAGGAAAAGAGCAAGAATTCGAGCTTGAGATTAAAAATAAATATCCTGGAGCAATGAAAAAGATAAAAATTAGTGTTTCAGGAATTAATCAGGAATATATAACTATTATTCCAAACACAATAGATTCTATTCCTGGATATTCAAGCAAAAAGTTTAAGGTTAAGATTAGTGCTCCTGCTTATTTTAGCGGAAAGAAATATACTTTGTACTTTGATATAATTTCCAAGCTTGAATCTACTACTGGACTAACGGATTTAAGCGAGAGAAAAGTTGTGACTCTTTATATTTTTGAGTTTTCTAGAGAAGAAGCAGACGCATTTGTTAATGAAACACAAGCATTCATTGAAGAGATGAATGCTTCTGGACTGAATATTAAAGGAATTTCAAAACTTCTTGAGAGTATTAACACGAACTATGCAGACAGTAATTTCTTGAGTATTAAAGATAACTACGATAAGGCAAAAGAGATTTATGCTAATGCTCTTGAAGCCAATAAGTTGATTAGTGATTTGACTAATGAAATGAAAGACGCTGAAGCAAGAGGAATATCTACTATTGAGACTAAGAAAATGCTTTATATTGCTGAAGCTGCGTTTGAGAGAGGAGATTATAGCTTGGCTTTAGAAAGATTGAAAGAAGCGAGGCTGACTTTTGCTTTAGAGACTAAAGGCGAGTTTAATCTGGCTTATGCGATTAAGAATAATCTTCTTGAATCTTTTGGAATTTTAATTGGCTTAGGATTATTTAGCGTTGGAAGTATGCTGTTTGTAAGATTCCAGATATACAAAAGAAAATTAAGAGCTCTGAAAGAAGAAGAACTGTTATTGCTTGAATTAATGAAAATTCTTCAGAAAGAGTGCTTTGAGAGAAGTCATATGAGTTTAGAAGAATATGAGTCTGCTATGACTCAGTATGAAACGAGATTATCCGAGACTGTTGAAGAAAGAATAAAAATTGAGACAAAGGTTGCGAATATGCTTAAGATAAAGGGAAGAAGAAAAGCGCTTGATGAAGAGAAGAAAAGGCTGATAGCTATGGTTATGAAAATACAGGATGATTATTTGAATAAGGGCAAGATTGAGACGAGAATTTACGAGAATATGATTAAGAGTTATACTAAACGGCTTTCAGAAGTGCAGGAAGAAATTGCGACAATGGAAGCAGAAGAGGCTGTGAAAAGAGAGAGAAGTGTTAGGAGAATGTTTGTGATTGAGAAAAATTGAATGTTAAATTAGAATCTGTACCGATAAGAAAAGGCAGAAAATTTGAAAGAAAATTTAAATTAACAAAGAGGAAAGCAGTATAATAGATTATCTTCTTCCAAAATATTTTATTATTGACAAATATAAAGCATAGCACGATAAAATCTTTTTTAAGTTGGTTGAGGAGTTGTTCTTGAAAAAATTTATGCAAAAGTATTATAAATGGAGATTACTTTAAGGTTATATTCAATCAAAGATTACTTAAGTAAACGACATTGACTTTTAAGTGGGGGTGGCACATTATTTTTTTGATAAGCATAATTTTATATATCTTCTTTTTTTAGTATTTTTAGACTGATGCACCTGTAGCTCAGCCTGGATAGAGCACCGGCCTTCTAACTACAGTTTCTCTTTAGCAGAGAAAAGCGAAAGCTTTTCTAAGCCCCCAAAAGGCAAAAGCCTTTTGGTGGAAAAGAGAAACTCTAGGTAGGTAGAGAAACTACATTAGCCTTCGGGTTAAGGAAGCAAGTCGGGGGTCCAAGGTTCAAATCCTTGCAGGTGCGTTTAGCAAGGATTTTTCAAATTCGGCAAAAGATACTTCTTTTGACGAGCCAGAAAATAAAATTTTCTGGACCTTGCAGGTGCGTTCGCACCGGTGGCACACATATAGACAATTTGGATAATTGTGTTGATATGAAATCCAAATTCTCTATCTACACAATTCTAAAAGAAGTAACTTAATCAACCGAATTGTGTATAACAATTCTAATTTTATACGGCTACAAAAAGATTTATAAATAATGTAGCCGTACAGATATGAGATAAAAAATCAACTAAAACCTTCGGTTTGGCCTTACAAGATTTTTTACATTCAGAAAATTAAGAATTTTCTGACTGTTTATTTTGTTAGGGCTAAGTACAAAATAAACATGGCATTTACAGAAATTAAAGAAAGAAACGGGAAAAGGTATTATTATAGGGTTACCTCTTTTAGAAACAAAGAGAAGATTTCTAAAAAAAGAAAATATCTTGGAGTAAACCTTTTGAAAGAGGAATTAACCTTAAAAGAAAATCGGGCAGATAAGGAATTAGGAATTTTGGATAGAAGAAAAAAAGTTTTGGAAGATATTAAAAGAAAGATATTGTATATTCTTAAGAAGAATAACATAAAAAGAGCAGGAATTTTTGGGAGTTATGCCCGAGGAGAACAGAGAAAGAATAGCGATATAGATATATTAGTTAAATTGGGGAAGCCTATGGGCTTTGCATTTGTAGGACTTCAATTTGAACTAGAAGATAAACTAAAGAAGAAAGTTGATTTGATTACCTATAAATCTATTCATCCCCTACTTAAGAAAAGAATACTAAATGAAGAGGTAAGAATCTTATGAATGAGAAAGATGCATCTATTTTTTTAGAACATATCCTTGAAAGCATTATCGATACTGAATCTTTTAGCAAAAATATTTCAAAAGAAGATTTGAGTAAAAATAAGGAAAAGTTAAATGCTATTGTCCGAAGTATCGAGATTATTGGAGAAGCTGCAAAAAATATATCCAATTCATTTAAAGAAAAGCATATGCAAATACCTTGGAGAAAAATAACAGGTACAAGAGATGTAATAATTCGTCATTATTTTGGGGTCGATTTGGATATGGTTTGGAAGATTGTTAAAGAAGATTTATCCTTGCTTAAGAAACAAATTTTAGAGATAAAAGAAAAGATGATAGCAAAAACTTAAAAACATCTTTAATTGAGGACTTTGATTTACCCCCATTTTCGAAGAAAATATCATCAAAGTCCTCGTTGAGAGTTTGATATTTGAGGGTTATTCCAAACTCTCAATTCTATTAAATTATGCACCGGTGGCACAAATATATTTATTTTTTCTATTGCTACTTTTAAATTAAGCGAAGGATTTTTATAGATGTTGGGGGTAAATATATATGACTGAAGACAAAAAAGAAGAAATTCAAACACATATTGCAATATTCAGAGGAAAAGCAATAAGAAGAAAGTTTGTGGAGAATAAGTGGTTTTTCTCTGTTGTTGATATTGTTGGAGCCTTAGCTGAAAGCGAAAATGCTCGTGATTATTGGTATAAATTAAAAGTAAGAGAACAAGAATCCTCTGGAATTGAACTGTCGACATTTTGTCGACAGTTGAAATTAATAGCAGAAGATGGCAAATTAAGGGAGACAGATTGTGCAGATACAGAAGGTATATTCAGAATTATTCAATCTATTCCTTCAAAGAAGGCAGAACCTTTTAAGAGATGGCTTGCAAAAGTGGGTTATGAAAGAATACGGGAAATAGAAAATCCAGAGTTGGCTCAGGAAAGGATGAAACAACTTTATGAACAAAAAGGATATTCTAAAGCGTGGATAGATAAGAGACTAAGAGGGATAATAGTAAGACAAGATTTAACCGACCAATGGAAACAAAGAGGAGTTGAAGAAGAAACTGATTTTGCTATTTTAACAGCAGAGATATCAAAAGCTGCTTTTGGTTTAACCCCCAGCGAATATAAGAAGGTTAAGGGATTGAAAAATGAGAACTTAAGGGATCATATGACTAGTTTAGAATTAATATTCTCAATGCTTGGAGAAGCTTCAACAGCAGAAATAGAAAAAGCTCAAAATCCCAAAGAGTTTGAAGAACATTTAGAAGTTTCAAATAAAGGTGGAGAAGTAGCAAAAATAGCACGACTTAAATTAGAAAGCGAAACAGGACAGCCTGTTGTAAGTGATGAAAACTATTTAGATGAGCCAGAAAAAATAAAGAAAAAGAAAAGAAAGCTACTGGTGCATCAGTTTGAAAATACTAAAAAAAGATGATATATAAAATTATGCTATTTGGTTTTACTAGAGAAAATATCTAAAACATCATAAACTTAGTTTATTTAAGCTTTAATTCATCTTAAAGCTTACTGCGTTAGAAATAGTGGTAAAAACATTCGTACTGGTGGCACCTTCGTATATATTTCTTAGAATATAAATGCTTAAAAAGCCGAAAAATTACAAAGGAATAGCTGAAAGGGAAAGAGTTCTGGTGATTTAAGGAGAAAAATAATGGCTACAGCAAAAAAAATTATTGCAGATATACAAAAGAATCATAGTAAAGTCCAGTATGAAGAAGAACCTTGGAAGTGTTCAAATGGGTATGGCGAAAATAAAGTCTATACGACAAAAGCTAATGGGCTTCAAGTTAGATTAGTTGTGCAAATTTCTTATCTCGCCCCTTTTGTTTTTGGTGCAGGTATGGCGAGCCTCTGTGGAGGCGTTAGAAGAAGAGGTCCAACCTATGAATTACAGTTACGAAATCCAAAAAGTAGAAAAGAAGTTGAATTTTCCGAAGGCGTTAAAAAAGAATTAGTTGAACTTAGAAAACAATTTGATAAATCTTTAGAAACTCAAGTAGCGATATAATATTTTTTAAGTAATACAAAACTTTAAAATACTACTAATTCTTTGTAAATTGTCCTTGAAAAAGGATATGTTTGTAACATTTACGAAATGTAACAAAAACATACGCACCGGTGGCACAATGGTACTGCGTCCGCCTGCAGAGCGGATTTTCGAGAGTTCGATTCTCTCCCGGTGCTTTTTAGAGATAAATTATGTTTCTGAAAGCAGGCGAATAGAAACCTTTAAATAGCACTTAATACTTATAAGTATTATATGGTTAAGAATGGTAAAACTGCCCTGAAAGAAGTTGCATCTTCAAATGCAATTTTAACAAGAAAAGAGATTGAAGTTCTTAATAAAAAGATTTCCGGCAAAAAATTAACGCAACAGGATTCAAATAGATTAAGCAAATCAGTAAGACCCAAACTTAAGGCGATTAGTTCTATAGATGCGAATTCACTTTTGGATAAAATTGAATATAATCAAAAAATAATCTCTATAGAAAATAATATAAAAAAGATTATTCTTGGAAACATAAAAGAGGTTCAGGCAATAGTTATCTATGGCTCTGTTATTCAGACAAATTACAAGGAGTATAATGATATTGATATTTTAACTGTAACTAAAAACAAAATAAGCCTCAAAGAAAAATATAGAAAAATAATAGAAATTAAGAAAATTTTAAGCAAATATCCGATTAAGGCAGACCTTGAGATTTATGATAAAAAAACCATAGGGCAGAATTATCCTCATAGTCCCTCATTAATCTATCAGCTTAAAGATAAAAAAGTAATTTATGGCAAGTTGAATTTAAAGAATAAAATAGAGCTATATAATATTGATTTGAAAATGAAATTGGACTGGAGCAATCTAGAAGATAAGCCGGAAGGCGTTGAGATTTATAAAGCATTAAGGAATGTTATTCTTGTCAGATTATTGCTCAACAAAATAGTTGACAACAGAAAGTTAAAAGAGTCTTTAAATGAAGAAATCGGGAAAAATTTATTAGAAAGATTAAAAAATAACCGAGAATCTAATATTGATAGAAAAATAGCTTTAATTTATTTAAACACTTTATTAGAACAAACTGAAAAAGAAATAGGGGATGAGCTATGGGAAAAACTAGAATTATAAAAATTTTAGGAAATATTATGGGTAATGTAGTTGTTCATAAGATTCTGATTAAATATACTAACAAGCCAGAATCAGTCCATTATCTAGCTGAAGAAATAGGCACATATAGGGATAATGCTCTGGAAATAGCACAGGAATTTAACTGGAGTAGGAAAGATGGAGACAAAATTAAGCAGGAGACATTAAAAAATTTCAGCAAGAGGATAAAAAAATATAAGGATGTCAAATTTCCAAGTTTAGAGGTAAATAGATTAATAGATGAAACTATAAAAGAGTGCATTTGAAGTATGCTGAGAAAATATGAAGAAAAGTTGTTGATTATTTGGATAGCAGAAATGTAGATTTAGTGCAGACTTTTGCGCCTCATCTGCCTAAGCCTAGCGAGAGACTTAGCAGAGGAGATTTGGGCGAGCTCGCTGAATTGTCAATTTTTTCAAAAGAGAGACAGCGTTTTAAAGTTTTGAGAATCGAAGAAAATTCGATAGTCTATAATATACCTCCCTTTATAAAAGAATTTATAAATAGCGTTTTCCTCACTATGGAATGAAAAAAGCAGGTATATTTTTAGCCGTAGTTGCGCTAGTTTTTTTAATAAGTTTAAGCTTAAATGCGGGCTTTGTTTCTGGCCGGGTCGATAATACTCATTGTTCAAGTATTGGTTTAACACAAATCGGTTATTTTGAATCAGTTGATGTTGTCTGCCCTGGTTTTACAAATGACGACAGTGTTTATGACTGCCAGGGCGATAATACTGTAGCGTGCGCGTGGGGTTCGAGCGACACAACACCTTGGGGTGAAGGAAAAGTTATATGGAATGAAGTGTGCGCGGTTTCTGGCAATCCTCTTGGATGCACGAGTTATACTTGCGCTTGCAATTTTGCGGGATGCAATCAGAAAAATAATGGACTGAGATGTGATGGCTGTAATTGGATTAGTGTTTCTTCTGTTCCAGAAACCTGCGAGAATACTGATAATAACTGCAACGGAGAGATTGATGAAGGCTGTCCATTTGGATATTTGGAAAGCGCTTCATGCGCAAGCGGTTTATTTGGCTGGGCAAGAGACAGCAGAAATACTGACGGAACGCGTATAATTAATGATAATCCTGATAGTTCTGGAACACTTAATGTTTATTTTTATTATTCTCCTGGAAATGTTTTCAGCTGGAGCAACGCAATTTATCTCGCGGGAGCTACAGCCAATATAGCTTCGCAGAATGTTGGAAGTCACATATTTTATAAGTCTATAATTATACCTAATGCAGCAGAAGGACAGCAGTATACTTTTAGGTCTTTTGGAGTTAACAGGGGAATAGAGTCTGTCTGGAATATGCCTCTGGACAATGATAGAACTTTAACTATTTCGCGAGAAACATGCGGAGACATGAATGACAATAATTGCAATGGGCTTGCTGATGAAGGGTGCTTTTATCCATTAATTTTCATAAATTCTCCTATATCGAACAGAGTTTATAATACTCCTGCTATAACTCTCGATGTTACAACAAACGAAGCGACTAATATGATGAATCCTTGCACCTATAGTTTGGATGGAGGAATTAGTACAAGCATGAATGCGATTGATTCTATGCATTATTCTTTTGCATTTCCTTCTTTATTTATAGGGGAGGGCAGCCATACTTTTGTGATTAGTTGCAGAGATACAGATAATATGCAAAATTCGACTTCGGTCAGTTTTAGCGTTGATACTATTGCTCCAAGTTTGAACATAATATCGCCGTCAAGCTTGCTTTATGATACACGAAATATTCTAGTTAGTATAACTAGTGATGGCACTCAGCAGAAAATATGGTTCAACTGGAATGGAACAGAGGATATTTATCTTTCTCCTAGAACAGTCAGATTTGCTTCTGGATTTAATACACTCACGGCTTATGTAAATGATTCTAATGGAAATATAAATTCGCGGGCTTTTACTTTTTTTGTTGATGATATTTCGCCTGTTGTGAATATTGTTAATCCTGCTTCTAATGGCTTGTTTTTTGGAACTAATAATATTCCAATTGAGTATACTATTGTAGAAAGCAATCCTACAAATTGCTGGTGGACTAATAATTCTGGCTTGACTAATCATACAATTAACTGCGGGGATAATATCACCGGACAAACCTGGATTAGCAATGTGAACACGGTCACAGTTTATGCTCAGGATATTCTTGGACATATTGGGAGCAGCACAAGAACTTTTAATGTAGATATTAATCCTCCAAGCGCAGATATTATCACACCCACTGCTGGCGGAATATTCAGTGGAGAGATTTTAATAAGAGTATTAATAGTCGATTCTAATCTTGACTTTAATAGCTTAAGATATGAAGCAAGAGAAAATAATGCTAATGGGGTTGTTCTTGCTTCTGGAATTCTTAGAGGCGATAGCTCTCAGCCTTCAACGTATAATGCGAGCTTTATTGCTGATTCTAGCTGGAATAACAGAAATATTACTTTGATTGTCTATGCGAGCGATATTTATGGAAGAAATTCTAGTGATAGTGTTGACTTTGTTGTTGATAATACGATACCTTCGATTACTTTCATAACTCCTGCAGGAGACAATTCAAGCATCTTTAACAGAGATTTTAACTTGAATGTTCTTGTTCAGGGATATAGATTAAATATGACGGACTATAGGATCTATCCCTTAGGATTGCCGATAGTTCAGGATAATATCATCCAGTTTAACACTCCTCAAAACTCTTATGTATGGGCTGATTTTGTAAATATTTCTTCTTTAACTGACGGAGTTTACGGTTTAGGTGTTGGAGTTAGAGATTCTGCAAATCCTGCTCATAGCATCAGCGCTAATACCTGGTTTACAATAGACCGAAGTGCGCCAAGTATAAACATAAACTTCCCAACTGATGGAGGAATTTATAACTATAGCTGCATAAATGTTAATATAACTTTTGATAGTGGAGTTGCATGGTTTATCTGGAATTCAACAAGATATGACCTTCCACAAACGATATGCACTAATTTCAACGAAGGAAATAATACTATTGAAATTTATGTTAATGATACTGCTGGAAATATTGTAAACAGAAACGTAAATTTCTTTGTTGATACGATACAACCTAATGTCTGGTTTGTCGATACTACAGAAGCGGATAATTCTTTAATCAATAGAAGCAACATAATGGTTAATGTCAGCGCTTTAGATAGCGGAAGCGGAATAAATTATTTAGAAATAGAACTCTTTAATTCTGGTGGATTAGTTAATTCAAATAGCGGAAATTTGATTAATAATTTATTTGCAGATTTTATTGGACTTGCTGATGGGACTTATTGGTTTAATGCTAATGCAGTAGACAATGCAGTTAATAGTTATAGCTCTGAAACAAGAACCGTAACAATAGACACTAGTCCACCGATAATTAGTGTCATATCTCCGATAAATACAACTTATACGAGCGCTGAAATAAATTTTGAAGTTTCTGGAAATGAGGATTTGAGTTCGTGCGAATATTCTTTAGACGGAGGAATTAATGTTATGATGAACATGATAAATTCGACAAGCTTTAATGCTTCAAGCGGAGTATTGCCTGAAACAGGACATAGCCTTGTGTTTAGCTGCACTGACCCTGCAGGAAATATAGGGACGACTGCTGGTAATATAATCAGCTTTGGCGTCGATATAACTCCTCCTGTGATAAGCATTAGCTCGCCTGCTGATGGTAGTGTTTATCCTAATGGCTCTATAGAAGTAAATATAACAACTGATTTCACTGCGCAGGCGGTTTGGTATGACTGGAATGGAAATAGCTACAGTTATCCTGGAGCTTCTCCAATATTCATAACAGGAACTAATGTGATAACTGCTTATGCAAATGATTCTGCAGGAAATATAAATCAAGCAGCTTCAACTTTTGATATAAATCCCCTGTTTACCATAATTGATTCAACTATCTATGGTACATATTATCCTTGGAATACTAACAGCGATGTTAATACAACAAGCGTCTCTGATTCTCTAGTTAATATGTCAACTATCGCGGGAATTAATGTTGTTGAAATAACTGAATCCTATCTTTACAATTCCACTTTAATTGAAGTACTATTGATACACAACTGCACTGCAATAAATACTTATATGTATGGGGGGTATTGCCAAGATTCTATTATCATAAACTCAAGAATTATAAACAGCACGATAAATCTTTCTTATATTTATAATTCAACGATTATTAATTCGAACATTTTTAATTCTACAATAATCAATTCTTACATAGAAAATTCCACTGTAATTAATTCTTACATAGAAAATTCAACGATAATTGACGCTTTTGTAAACAATTCAAATATAACTAATAATATAATCTGCAATGGGACCGTTACCTTCAACGGAAACACTTATGATGCTGATTTGAACGGCTGCCAAAATCTTACTAATCTAATTAATTATCCTCCTGTTGCGAGACTTAGTGCTCCTGCTCAGGCAGATGTTAGTGCGAGCGTTTTGGCTGACGGATCGCAGAGCTCTGATCTAAATATTCCTGGATTATTGAATGATACTTTATTGTATTATTTTGATTTCGGAGATGGAAGCAATTATAGCGAATCTTTAGCTAGTTCTCTTGATGGTGTGTATGATGGAAAAACAACGCATGCATATGGCTCTCCTGGAGTTAAAAGTATAACTTTTGTCGTTACTGACAGCTTTGGAAAATTCGATTCTGATTTTGCTTCTATAAGTATTGTGACGCCAGGACCTGGACCAGGATCTGGAAGTGGTGGAGGTGGTGGTGGCGGAGGATTGGCGCCTAGTTATCAGGCAGGACCTGGAAATAAGATTTACTGGCCCACTAGCGAGCAGCTGGCGAAGTGTTACACTGTATCTCTTAGATTAAGAGAGGTAATAAAGTTCTTTGTAGAATACAAACTGTACTATTTTGAGACTATAAATTTAAGCTCTCAAAAGGTAGATGTAGAAGTAAGATGGCCTGTAAAAACTTCAGTATTTAGCGCAGGAGATTTTAAGAGATTTGATGTTAATGGCGATGGACATGAGGATATTAGTGTAAGGCTCAATAGCATAGATAGGTCAGGAAATGACCTTTTTGCCAATGTAGTTATGTGCCGACTTTTCAAGGAAGGACAGACAGCTGAAACAGACACTCCTGAAGGGACGGTTATAGGAGGCCAGACTACTGGACAGAAATTTATGCAGAGTTTGAAAGATAATTGGATATTAGTTTTAGCAATCTTATTTGCATTGATTGCTTTAATCTTCGCAATTGCTTATTTTATCCGGATGAAAAGAAGAAAAGATAGGATTAATGCTCTGAATAATTTGAAGAGCCTTGATAATAAGAATACTAAAAGAGCAAGAAGGTAAAATATTAACTTAAAATTATGTCTAACGCGTGGTATCCCTCAAACAAAAGAGAGCTTAGTGAAGTGCTCGGTAAATTTCTTAAAGCTAAAATCAAGCCGAAGAAGATTAATGGGCTAATAGTTCCTCATGCTGGCTATCAGTATTCTGGGGCTATCGCGGGGAAAGTTTTTTCTATGCTTAAAAATAAGAAAAACAAAACCGCAGTGATTCTTTCGCCTTCTCATTACTTTGCAATGCACGAGATAGCTACTCACAATCAGGAAAAATGGAGCACTCCTCTGGGGGAGCTTAAAATTCTTAAAACAAAAATAGATTTCACAAAAACCAACATTTCCATAGAGCATGGAATAGATAACCAAATTCCTTTTTTGCAGGAGCTTAATTTTCGAGAGATTCTGCCACTTATAGTAGGCGAATTAACTCAAGAGCAAATAATAGAAGCGGCAAAGAAAATTGCCAAGCTGAAAGCAGTTATTATAGTTTCTACTGATTTGTCGCATTTTCTTCCTTATGAGCAGGCAGTGGAGAGGGACAAAGAAACAATTAATGCAATAGAGTCGCTCGATTCCAATAAGATTAGATACACGGATAACTGTGCATGCGGAGTTTTTCCCCTTTTAATTTTCATGGAGATATGCAGAATAAAAAAATTTAAGCCTAAGCTGATTGAATATAAGAATTCCGGAGATGTCGTAGGTGGCAAAGACTCGGTTGTTGGCTATTCCTCTTTTGTGTTTTGATTTGTTATTAGTTTTTTAGGGCGGAGCGGTTGAAAGAAACCCTCGAGGGTTTTAACCCTTAGAATGAATTTCAACTGCCGAAGGCAAAGCGAAGCCAGGTTTTTTACTCTATAAGATTATAGGAAAAGTGAGCTAGTTACAACTCACTGAACCTAAAACTTCAATATAGCTGTAGCTTTGCTCCTAATTAAACTTTACGGAGGTTAAAAATGGAAAAAGAATCGCACTGCCTTCCCCCGCCCACGATTTTGGATTAAATTAATTTTCCTCGTTGTTTCATCTCTATCGGCTCAGGAGTGAAAAAGCTAAAGCTTTTTCCTCGAGTCCTCACGAGGAAACAAGAGCCTAAGTGGCTTATGTTCAATAGAATTTTTGCTCTAATAACTTCGGGAACCCCCACCTCGTGCTTAGTACGAAAAACGATGTCCCTACTAAATCATCTCTATAACTTTCTTAGCATCTCCGGAAAAAATCTTGCTTGCTCTTAAAATTTCTATTGCCTTAATCTTCCCTTTTTTGTCTAAATCAATTATAATTCCATTAGGCAATTCTATGCTTTTCCAATAGTCTCCATTAGATAATTCTAGGTTCATTATATCTTCTTCTTTATCATACCATTCTTCCATTTTTTAGTCAAGCCAAAAGGCTGTTATTATTTTAATTTTTGATTGTTCTTTTCTATACACAACTTTCAAGATTCTGCCTGAAGGCGGAATCCTGCTTATTGCGTTTAGAGCATCTTCCCAATACTTATCTTTAAGTTCATTGGAATTATTCAGAGCATATTCAATCATATCGTCTGTGTTATATCTTTTCTATATTTTCGTTTTTTCTTCCAATGCTCTGAATTTATTAAGCCCATTTACTATATAAACATTTGCTCCTTTTATTTTTTACTTTTTGGCTTTCTTCCTTTAAGCCAAAAGAAACCAGTAACTAAACCAACCACCAGCAGAACTGCGCCTAATGCATTACTGGAACTTTGGCTAACATTTGCGATTGCGTTGCCTGTTATGTTAGAAGATAAAAAAAATAGTCCGCCAAGAATTCCTAGTATTGAGGCGATTGCTGTGGTTTTCTCTAGCTCGCCTTGATCTGTTCTCCTTTTTTCTTTTTTAGTTTTTCCTAAATATTCAATTCCCTGTTGTATATTGGGTTCAAAAACTTCGCCACCACTATACTTTTCATCCATTTCAGGAGTAAAACCATAAGTATGTGGGCGTATTAAATCTCCATAAGTAGTAGTCCTAACTCGATAAGACTCATTAGGATTTTCCTTGTCTACTAACAAAAATTGATATCCGGGAGGCGGAAGAAATTTTGCATTTACATGAGTGCTAGTCATAGCTTCATACTTAATATCATATCGTCCTGCATTTTCAGGGTCTATTTTGTTTATGCCTTTCAATAATCTTCTTCTAATCTCTTCTAATCTTTTTTGTCCTCTCATGCTTCTTTTAAAGTAATAAGACTTAAAAACTCTTCGCCCACAACTCCCTAACAAGACTACAACAATTTCTTTTTTATACTATCTCTTGGAAGTCCCGCCTTCCAAAACGATTTCCACTTAAGTATCATATCATTTTTAGCTAGAAAGTGAAAATCGTTTTCCGCCCCCGACCACCCAATTCTATTAAGTTAAGGAATTCATCCTCGATAAAAAAATTGCCTAAATTTGCTATTTCTGTGCTAAGAGCACGGGGTTTTAAGATTATGCGAAGCAGAAACTAGAAGAAAATCAGTTAACTTTATGAATATTAATTCTTTAGTATTATCATGGCTATAAAAGAATGCGAGCTTTATGAGAAAGAGAAAAATGGAAAAGTTAAATGTTTAGCCTGCAGTCATAGATGCATAATTTCTGAAGGAAAAACAGGAATATGCGGAGTTCGGAAGAATATTGGCGGAAAACTTTTTCTGCTTGTTTATGGCAGAGTTGCTGCTGAGCATGTAGATCAAATAGAGAAAAAGCCGTTTTATAGATTTTTGCCTGGAACAAAGGCTTTTTCGATTGGGACTGTTGGATGTAATTTTAAGTGTGATTGGTGCCAGAATTTTGATATATCGCAAGTTTCAAAGAAGAATGGAAAAGAGGAAGGAATTATTTTCGGAGAAGAGAAAACTGCACAGGAGATTGTTAATGAAGCTCTTGAATCGGGATGCGAAAGCATTGCTTATACCTATAATGAGCCAGCAATCTGGAGTGAATATGTTAAAGATATTGCTACTCTTGCGAGAAAAAATAAAATTCGTAACGTTTTAGTAACTAATGGCTATTTTACTAAAGAGGCGTTACAATATTTAGATGGGCTTATTGACGCTGCAAATGTAGACATAAAAAGTTTTAATGATAAAACGTACAAGAAATTTTGTGGAGCAAAACTTCAGCCTGTGCTGGATTGTATTAAGCTTATGCATAAAAAAGGCATTCATGTTGAGCTAACAACGCTTGTTATTCCGGGAATTAATGATTCTGAAAAGGAATTGAAAGCTATTGCTAACTGGATAGCAAGACTTGATAAGAATATTCCTTGGCATATCTCGAGATTTTTTCCGATGTATAAGATGAAAGATAGAGAAATTACACCAAAGCTAACGCTTGAGCGGGATTATGAGATTGGGAAGAAGGCTGGGCTGAAATTTGTTTATGTGGGGAATATATAGGGTATTATGCAACTTAGTTGCATAATTTTAGTGTACTTAGTAACGAAAGATTTATATACTTAGTAACATAACAGTTATTATGAAAATTGAGAGTCATTTAGAGAATCTAAAAGAAAGCATTAGAAAAATAGAGGACGCAATAACAGAAGGGCTTGAAAGAAATCAACGCACATTGGGGTTTCATGCTTCTTCCGGGGCGGTGGACATGCTTGAGATTATCCTTCACAAGAACAATCTAATTGATGCGGGCTTTATAATTAAGCACGAGTGGCTTAATTCCAAGAATGTATTATCGGAAAAGCTTAGCTTTGAGTTTCCAAAAAAAGAAGAGATAATTAGCTTAATGATGCAGATTGAGGCGATGAGAAACCCATTTTGTTATGGCAGGCGAAGGAAAGAAGAAGAACTTATGCCTATTGTAGAAGATTTTAATAAATTAAAACAGATATTTTTGGAGGTTATGGGATATGAATTATAAGCTCGCAGGCTACGCATTGGATTTTGCTTCTTTTTTGCTCGAGAAATTGGGCGATGATGCAAAAGAAATAAGCCAGATAATCTTATTCGGAAGTGTTGCAAGGGGCGAAGCAGGAGAGCAAAGCGATATAGACTTATTTATAGAAGCGGATGAAAAACTTGAAAATAAGCTGAGCAGGATAAGGGACGATTTTTATAACAGCATCAAAATTAGGAAATACTGGCAACTTCTTGGTATAAAAAATCCAATTAATCTTTCTGTTGGGAACTTAAAAGATTGGGGAGACCTGCAGAGGAGCATTATTGCCAATGGAATTATTTTATACGGCAGATATTATGGCAAGCCAGAGATAAAACAGCATTATCTTTTTGTTGTTTCTCCTGGAAAAAACAGAAACAAAAATATTGCTTTATGGAGAAAGCTTTACGGATACAGCCAGAAAATTGGAAAAAAATTTTATATACGCGAAGGATTGATTAAAGAGTATAAGGGAGAGAAAAGAGCAAGGGCTGTTTTTACTATCCCTATTGAAAAAGCGCAGGAAATGATACTTTTTCTAAGAAAAAATAAAGTTAATTTTCAGATTATTCCTTTTTGGCTGGAGAAATCTCAAGAAAATTTTGAAAGATTCAGCAAAATAGCTAAGAAGTCCAAGTTTACAGAAAAGGATGCGAATCAATTAGTAGAGAAAGTTAAAAAGTCCATGTATAAATCTCTTAATAAATGAAAAAATACCTTAAACTACTGAGTCTTGCAAGAGAATCTGTTGCTTTTGAACTGGAAGGAAAAGAAATAAGGGTAAAAGAAGCTGTTAAAGAAAAGTATTCTGAGAAAAAAGCGTGTTTTGTTACGCTGACTATTAATGGAGAGCTTAGGGGATGTATAGGAAGTTTAGAAGCTAGGCAGGAATTATGGAAAGATGTTGTGGAAAACGCGCGGAGTGCTGCGTTTTCTGACTCGAGATTTGAAACCCTATCCTTAGGGGAACTGAAAAAGATTAAAATTGAAGTTTCTATTCTTTCGATTCCTGAAGAAATTGCGTTTAAAGATAGTGAAGAGCTGAAAAAAAAGATAAAAGGCAAGGGAGTTATTTTGCAGAGCGGGTTTTATTCTGCTACTTATCTTCCGCAGGTTTGGGAAGATATTCCGGTTTTTGAAGACTTTATTAGCAGTTTGTGCCAGAAAGCAGGAATTAATCCGCATATTTGGAGAGAGAAGCATAAGAGTATAAGAATTTGGATTTATAGTGTGGAGAAAGTTAGCGAGTAAGACTAATTTTGATTAAAACTGACAAATTTGATAAATCCGGGAGGTCGTCCTCCCTTTTTAGTCCTTTCAGCCCCCATAACTCCTAAAATCCAGTAAGTTGGGATAAACATCATTAGTTTCAATAAATCGCAGTGCCCCACCTCGTGCTTCGCACGAGAACGAAATGCTTAAAAACAACAAAAAGCTTACTAACTAGAAGATGGCTAACAAAAATATTTATTCAATTCTTACTATAACTCTAGTATTTTTTTCTTTATTTCTATTAACTCCTTTAGTTCTCGGATTAAATGACACAAAAATTCCCCAAGAACCCTACCAACCCTATACGCCACCAACAATAAATATAATCACAGATATAATTTGGCCACTTATAATTTTTTGGTCTTTATCAATTATTGGAACACTAATAATTATTTTTTTAATTGGTTTGCCTCGGAAAAATTTATCTAGTTGGTTGAAAGGTGGAATATATGGGTTAATCTTTTTTGTCGTAAATTCTATTCTTCTATTTACTCCAATTTTAGGCAGTGATTGGAGATATGGATATCAAATGTTTGTTTTACCCTTTACTTTTACAATTTATATTGTCGGCGGTATTATTTTGGGTTGGATAATCGGAAAATTTAAGAAAAAATAACTCCCTCCCCACGCCCGAATAGTAGGGGCACTGCGATTTACTCTTCGAAAACTCTAAGTTTTCTCGTCGTTTCAGGAGTGTTCCTTCCAGCCAGAATTTTCTAAAGAAAATTTGGGTCAGTCACCTCGAAACGAGAAACTAATATCATTAGGCTCAATTAAAAAATCGTGCTCCCTATTACGTTCGGGCTGGCTCAACGATGACTTCAATTCCATTCGAAGCTTCAAAAAGATTTAAATACTTCCAAGATTTATCTTAAATTATGGAATGGAAACAAGCCTTAAAACCAACATGGAAAAAACTTCTCATTAGTTTAGTTATTGCTATTATTTCTGCAGTTGCTACTAAAATTATTTTATATCAACCATCAATTTGCAGTTGTTCAATAGAAGGATTTAAGAATTGTATTAATTACAATTCTTTTGCTTTGATAAGTCGTGAATGTACCTGCAGATGCACAACATTAGGAGAAGTTTTTTCTGACTACTTTTTATATGCTGTAATACCATTTATCGCTATTTATTTAATATACTCCGTAATTACTAAGCTTGTTTCCAATAAAAGATAATTCGCCAGCTCTCACTTTATTTCTAAAACTTCCCTCCCGCCCACGCACGATTTTTTAACTCTTCATTAAAAATATTCTTTTTTAATTCGTTGTTTCATCTCTATCAGCTCAGCTCTCAATTTACTTCATAAATTGGAGGAGCCTCACGAGGAAACAAGAGCCTAATATAATTATACTCAATTAATTCTCATGCTCCCCTAGTAACGAGATTGTCGCTCGACGATTAAATTATTTTTCTAAAGAAAACTGGGGGTTGAAAAAGAAAGCTTTTTATTCTGACTATTTCTAATAATCTTACCATGATATTCGTAAAAACAAAGGTGCTTCCAAGCAAAATTCAAGGATTAGGTTTATTTGCTGATGAGTTCATTCCAAAAGGAACGATAATTTGGAAATTTACGCCAGGATTTGATTTAAAATTTACAAAAGAACAAATTAACAAATTTCCAAAACAAGTTCAAGAATATTTAGAAACTTATTGCTGGCTCAGTAAAAAAAGTCATAAATTTTGCTTTTCATCAGACAACGGAAAATACTTCAATCATTCTAAAACCCCCAATTCTTTAAGTGCTTATTATGAAGATGAAGAAGAAGTTGTAACAAAAACGCTAAGAGACATACAAAAAGGAGAAGAGATTACTGATGATTACAGCACCTTTGAAAAGAATTTTAAGGAGAACTGGAAATAATTTTTCAGCCCCCCACTAAACTATTCACTCGCGACAATCTCTTTATACTAAAACTTCCCGCCCACCCACGCATGAGAATTAACTCTTCGCTCATTCAATCGCTTTGTAAACCGTGAAAATCAAGGATTTTCTGGGCCCTAAAATTCTGCTGAATTTTTTGGTTTGTGGGTTGCCTCAAATTTAGTCGCTCTCGAGGGTACTCGACCTCTTCAGGATAGTTCCTTCCAGCCTAAAGATTACACGAAAGGAAATTATCTTTTCTACGCTTATCCTAACTTCTTCATTAATTCAGATTTTATTATTTCTTTCTTTTTTTGCGAGACTGCAAAAAGCTGTTTTTTAATCATTTTTTCAGATATTGTGAAAATGTAATTTAATTTTATAATGCTGTCTGCTAGTGCGCCTTCGCTTTTTGTTAAGGGAATTCCTTTCATTTCAGGATTGCTGGTAATTGCAGCTGCGACAACATTTCCATATTCTTCAAAAAGAACAAGTGCCGGTCTTGACTTTATTTCAAGGGTGTCTGTGTACTGAACTTCTGCTACTATAACATCGCCAAAATTAGGCATTTTCCCATACCTCATCATGTTGGTTATCCCAGACTTCTTTCATTTTTGGCTGCTGTATCTTATGCAGAAATTCATCGTATTGATTTCTCTCTTTAAGCTTTATTATCATTTTTGCCATTTTCGTTAATAGTTCATTGTAAGTTTGCCGAGGGTTATCCTTTGCCTGCTTCAGCATTTCTATAACTTTTTTGTCTAGCATTATTGTGGATTCAGCCATATATAACTGACTATATATTAACTATATAAAGTTTTTGGAGGTAGATTTATTTTGTAGTGGGTAAGAATTCTTAGATTTTTATTGCGTAGTGGGTAAGTAAAACTTTAAATAAGGGATTGTAGTGGGTATATCATGGTGTTAAAATGTTCATCGTAAAGAAAAAGAAAGCAGGAGAAATTTATTATTATCTTAGAAAAACTCAAAGAATTAATGGCAAAGTTATTGCAAAAGATATAGCTTATCTTGGAAAAAACAGGAAAGAAGCTGAAGAAAAGAAGGCTGAAATTGAGAAGAATTTAAAAAATAATGAAAATATTAAAAAAAATATGGATGTTACTATAACTTATTTTGTACATGGTACAACAATAGATAATGAAAAACATATTTCTTCGGGTTGGGGTGATGTTGAGCTGTCGAAGTTAGGAATAAAACAGTCAAAAGAGCTTCCAAAACAGATAGGCAACAAGAAATTTGATTTTGTTTTCTGTTCTGATTTAAAGAGAGCAGTAAAATCTGCAGAGATTAGCTTCGGCGGAAAATATAAGATTATCAAAGACAAAAGATTAAGAGAATGCAATTATGGAGATTATAATTCAAAACCCTCTGAAATTGTTGAGCCTATGCAAGAAAAGCGAATAGTTGATAAATTTTCAAACGGAGAGAGTTATGAAGATGTTAAAAAGAGAATGGTCGAATTTTTGAATTATTTATATGAGAATTATAGTGGTAAGAGTATAGCCATAGTTGCTCATAAGGCCCCTCGGTTAGCAATAGAAGTTTTGCTTAACAATAAAACCTGGAAGCAAGCTTTTAATGAAGATTGGAGAAAAGTCGGAAAATGGCAGCCTGGTTGGGATTATGAGATTAAGCAAAGTCTAAAAAATCCTAAAGATTTTTTAACACTTCTGGTTAAAAAGCAACCACCAGAAGTTTTAAATAAAGAGGTTATTAACCAGAATAATAGTAAAATGGCAGAAGAAAAACATAAAATAATTGAAAAAAATGAGACTAAGCCAAAAATAGGAATTGATGAACTAGCTAATTTCTGCAAAAGCGTAGGTTTTGTTTTTAGAAGTTCAGATATCTATGGTGGATTTGCAGGATTTTGGGATTATGGACCTCTTGGAGTCGAACTGCTTAATAATATTAAGCAGGACTGGTGGAATTTTTTTATACATCAAAAAGAAAATATGACTGGAATGGATGGCAGTATTATTTCGCATCCAAGAACTTGGAAGGCTTCTGGGCATATTGCTAATTTTGGAGATTGGATGGTTTATGATGGCAAGAATAAAAGATATTTCAGGGTAGATCATATAATTGGAGACGTATTAAAAATGAGTGTGGAAGGAAAGAAAAAAGAAGAGCTAGTTAGAATTCTAAAAGATAATAAAGAGAAATTCAGAAAAGCAGGGCATGAATTGCAGGAGGATATTAAACAATTAAGTCTTATGTTTTCTACAAATGTTGGGCCCATGGAAGATGAAAGTTCTAAAGCTTACTTAAGGGGAGAGACTGCGCAGGGTATGTTTATGGATTTTAAGCTAATACAACAAACTTCTAGAATGAAGCTTCCATTTGGAATTGCTCAGATTGGAAAATGCTTCAGGAATGAAATAGCGCCAAGAGACTTTTTATTTAGAGTCAGAGAATTTAATCTTGCTGAGTTTGAATTTTTTATAAATCCTGAAGAGAAAAAATGTAATCTTCTTGAAGATAAACACATAAATCTAAAATTAAGACTTCTTGATGCTGAAACTCAGCAAGCTGGAAAAGAAACCTTGAAAGAAACGACTATTGGAAAAATGCTGAAAGAGGGGAGAATGGAAGAATGGCATGCTTACTGGCTTGCAGAGCAGCTTATCTGGTATTATTCACTGGGGTTAGTTGAAATAAAAATCCGAGAGCATAGAAAAGACGAACTTTCTCATTATTCTAGCGCTACTTTTGATGTGGATTATGAATATCCTTTCGGAAGCGTAGAACTTGGAGGTATTGCAAATCGAGGACAGTATGATTTAACGCAGCACGCAAAAGAAAGCGGAGAAAAGATGGAGATTTTTGATGAAAAATATAAAAATAGAGTTGTAGCTAAGGTTATAGAGCCAACCTTTGGAATGGATAGAGCGTTGCTTGCTGTTTTAACTAAAGCTTACAGCTTTGATGAGAAAAGACAGAATATTGTTCTAAAGCTTCCTGCTAAACTTGCGCCTGTAAAGGCAAGCATATTTCCTTTGCTTAAGGACGAGCAGTACGAGAAGATTGCACGAGAAGTTTACAATAATTTGAAGAAAGATTGGTATGTTTCTTATGATGATTCAGGAAGCATTGGAAAAAGATATTCTAGAAATGATTCGGTAGGCACGCCGATGTGTATAACGATTGATGAAGATACGCCAAAAGATAAAGCTGTAACTATTAGAGATAGGAATACTACAAAGCAGATTAGAGTTAAAATTAGCGAGTTACGCGAAGTTGTAAGAAAAGTTGTTCAGGATAATGAGGATTTGTTAAAACTCGGAAAATTAGTTGAGACAAGAGTTAAGGAGGAATAAAAATCAAGCTTTAACAAGCGAATGAGTAGATAATCGTTCAGTTTCTATTTTCGTTAGTTCTAAATCAAGTTTTATGAGTTTTTCAACAAAAGGATTTTTTTTATCCAGCTTAAACAATTTGGCATTCCCGATTGTTCTTGTTGGAATAATAATATTTTTAGTTAATAACTTTTCCCATATGGCTGTGAAGGCGCTCCAGCCGACGCCTGCTCCTCTTGCTACTTCTGTCATGCTATAATCGAACATCTGGCCTTCTATAAGAAAGTCTAAGACTTTTATATAGGGCGAGTTTCCGAGATATTCTACGAATATGCTTTGTTCTTCCATGATTATTAAATTAATTCAGACTTTATAAGCTTTTCTATTTTATCAATCTAGGGTGTTTTTTTGATAATTGCTAAAACGGAGCTGTTTTTAGAAAGTTATATAAATTAAAGAAAGGTAAATTAGTTATGGCTTTGGAGGAAGAAATAAAGAGGTTTATTCTAAGAAAACTTGCGAGGCATAGAATTTGGATGCATAAGCATACAAGTATACATAATCTTGCAAAAGGCATGCCCGATTGGCTGAGAAGTAAAAAAGAGGTGAGATTTGTTATTGATAAATTATTAAAAGAAAAATTGCTCTTGGCTAAGCCAACAAATTATGGTTTGGAAGTTTCACTAAATATTGAAAGAAAAGCAGAAATAGAAAAGTTTATAGAGCAATAAAAACATACTGAACTGATAAAATGAGAATAATAGGGGAATAATATGAATGTAGAAAATAAAAATATTTATTCTAGAACTGGAATGTACAGGGGGCTTTATTCTATATTTGATTTATTTTTTGAAGAAATAAATGCAACTTATGGGAGAAGTTTTTGCAGAGAAGTTAAGAGGGAAGCATTGCAAGACTATTCTCGAACTGGAGACTTATTAAAACTTGATGAACTCGCTATACTTAATAGAGTTAACTTGAGACATCCCCAAATTAGGGAAAATATAGATCAACAATGTAAAATGATTCTGGGGGCTGCTGCGTAAAAATGAATTTCATAGAGGAGCTAAAAACAAGAAAGGATTTAATAAGAGATCCTGAAAATTTAGTTGCTGTTTCTGGAGCATCGCTTGATGAAATTTCTGGAAGATTGAGAAATGATGCGGGATATCGACGTGAAATGGAAATGATTGAGCAAAGAAAATATGGGGCGCAGAGTTCTTGTGCGAATAGATTTTAGTATAAATGGACGCATCGGGAATTGAACCCGAACCTCATCCATGCCATGGATGAATCATGCCGTTAGAACATGCGCCCTTAAAAATCACAGGAAGCAATGTTTTAAAAATCCTTTTAATCTTAATTAATCATGAACGAGGTGTGGTTATATTCATTAATTAGTGTATTTCTTGTAAGCATAATTCCGCTTTTGGGAATTTTTGTTCTAGGAATTGAATTGAATAAGCTGAAAAAAGTATTAATTTATCTTGTAAGTTTTTCTGCAGGAGCGCTTCTTGGAGATGCATTTATACACCTTTTTCCTGAATTGATACGCAAAGGATATACAATTTCTGCTGCGCTTTACGTTTTGTTAGGAATACTTATATTTTTTATTCTGGAAAAGTTTATGCACTGGCAGCATTGCCACGCTCCAATAACTAAAACCCACGTGCATACTTTCGCATATATGAATTTAGTTGGAGATGGATTGCATAATTTTATAGATGGTTTGATTATTGCAGCCAGCTATTTAGTTAGCATACCTGCAGGAATCGCTACAACAATCGCAGTAGTTCTTCATGAAATACCGCAAGAAATGGGAGATTTGGGTGTAATGCTATATGCCGGATTTTCAAGAATGAAAGCAGTGATGCTGCACTTTTTAACTGGCTTGATTGCGGTGCTTGGAACCCTTGGTGGTTTGATGCTTGGCAAATTCTTTGCTAATTCAGAAGTATTTTTGGTTTCTATAGCTATTGGGGGATTTATTTATATAGCTGGCAGTGATTTAATTCCAGAGCTGCATAAAGAAACCAACAGCAAAAAATCAATTGTCCAAACTATTTCTTTTATCATAGGAATACTGATTATGCTGGCGTTGTTGCTGCTGGAGTAATCCAGAGAACAGATACCAAGAAAGGATTATAAATACTGAAAAATAACTTTGAATATGGATAAAGAAGAGATAATGAAATTTTGGGTTGATGTCTGGATGGGAATATCTTTTTTATTAGTAACTATTACAGGCATATTTAAGTGGCAGGGGCTGACTCCACAAATTCTTTCTAGAACTGCTAATCCTGAAAATTTTTACCTTCTATCTAGAATTCATGATTGGAGCGGGATTATAATGGCCTTGCTTGTTTTAGTTCACTTAGTATTAAATAGGGTGTGGATAAAATCTATGATATCCTGTATGTTTAAGAAACAAGAGAAATGTGATATTGAAAATGGTGGAAAAGGAACAAAAAAATAAAGACTGTGTATTTTGCAAAATTATAGCTGGAGATATTCCTGCTGATAAAATTTATGATTCGGATAATTTTATTGTGATGAATGATGCGCATCCTGTTGCTGTCGGGCATTGCTTAATCATCCCCAAAAAACATTTTGTTAATCTTTTAGATTTGCCTTCCACACTTGGAACAGAACTGCTCGATATTGTAAAGAAACAAAGCCTTAGATTAATTAAAGAGAAGAAAGCAGAGGGATTCAATATTTTGCAAAATAACTTCAAGGCGGCAGGTCAAGTGGTTATGCATTCTCATTTGCACATTATACCCAGAAAAAATAACGACGGGCTTAAGGTGTGATAAGATTTATAAACAGCGAGGACTTCTAAAAATAGAATATGAACAGAGAGGTTTTAATGAGTATTGTTGCAGCTGTTTTGATTGGAGCATGCGTTTTTCTTTATTATAACTCTGGAACTTTTGGTTCGGGAATAACTGCTTTTGCAGTAGATGAAAACGGAGTTTGCAGCGATATAGACTGCATGAGCCAAAGTTTAATTTCATGCACGCCTGCTAGAATGACTTGGACTAGCCAGCAAAATGAGCAGTCTGCAATTGTAGTTATTGAGATTATTGGCGTTGCGAATAATCTTTGCGTTTTAAAGATGACTTCGGGAGATATAACATTGAAGGAATGTTATTTTCCAATGAACTCTTTAAGCCAGCAGTTTGCTGATCAATTCTTTAAAGGAAGGGATTATGGCTTTGGCCAGATTCTCTCTGACAGTTGCGGATAAGTCGAATCTTAGAGACTTTGCTATTTTCTTTGCTATAAAACGTAAATTGGGCATAATAACAATCTTTTTAAATCCTCAAAAAAGCAGTATTATAGTCATGGGAAGAATAAAAAGCGCATTAATCAAGAGAACAGCGAAAGCTTTATTAAAAGAAGAAAACAAATTTAGTGAAGGATTTAATAATAATAAACAACACCTTGGAAGCTTGATGCCGAGCAAAAGGCTTAGAAACCGAATTGCCGGATACATCACCAGAATTAACGCCGACAAACAGAAAAAAAAGAGACCGCAAAAAGAAATTCAAGAATAACAAAAACAACAGAAACAGAAAATGACCGACGAAAAGCAACACTTACCAGAAAGCGAGCATGAAGAGAGCAATATTATCTATATTGGCGAAAAGCCTTTTATGAATTATGTTACTGGAGTTGTAACTCAATTCAAAACAAAAAACCAAAAAGAAGTCATAGTGAAAGCAAGAGGAAAATTTATTTCAAGAGCAGTCGATGTTGCAGAAGTTTCAGCAAAGAAATTCTTAAAAGAAGAGAATATATCTGTTAAAGACATAAAAATCAATTCTGAAGAGTTTGAGAATAAAGAAGGCAGAAAGGTCAATGTTTCTACGATTGATATCACGCTTGAGAAGCATACAGCATAATTCTAAATTTCGTAAACATTATTCTTAAAAATTCTTATTAATGTAATATATTTTGGAAGCAGAAGTTTCTAGTAAGCTAAGCAAAGAAGGGTTAACAACGCGAGAAAGGTTGAGCAAACCGTTTTGAGTTTTATAGAATTACTTAATTATACCTTAGAATGACGCGAAGCGCAAATTATTTCTTCCCTTTTTTCTTTCCAATCAAAACATCCATTTTGTTGTTGATATCTTCAACATTTTTGTATAGTTTTTTAAATCTTAAGGAATAAAGAATTTGAGTTATAGATCTTATTGTTAAGAAAATAATGTAGACTATAACTACTATGATTGCAACTTTACTTAACTGAATAACACTGGATACCCCTGGAATAGAAGTCAAAACTCCGCCAAGATCCACGTTCGCAGTTATATTGTTTATGTCTGCCATATTATTTTCGTTTTAATTTTATGGATGGTTTAGAATATCTTTTGTTTACTATGACTGCAAATATAATAAATAAAACTGCAACAATGAGCGCCACAACAAATTTTAGAATATCTCCTGTTCCCTGCCAACCTCTTCCAAATCCCCAGATAATCAAAGCCAATCCTGAAAAAGCTGTTCCTGCTGCAATGTTAATCATTGAAAACAAAAATAAGCTTGCTATGACTGCCATAATGCCAACAAAATTATTAATAATGAATACATTTTTTCCGTAGACTTTATCTGCCTCTTGATAAGCTTTTGAACATCTTTCCTGTTCTTTATTCTGTCTATCAAGAGTGGTTTGTTTTTCTTTTATTAGGGCATTGCAAGCGCCAACAGTCATATTATCTGGACAAATTGTACTGTCATATATTGCAACTGGCTTGTCATAATAACTGATGTTGCAAAAATCTTCATAAACAGGAGATTTATAGAACAGCTGAACTCCCAAAGTCACAACTATAAATAATATTATCGCAATTCCAATCCCAAAAACAACGTTCATTACTTTCATTTATTTATCTCCCTAATGCCGCAGCTATATTAATTCCCAAATTTGTGAAAAGTGTCAGAAACATAGAACCATAGTCAAGCCAGGAAAAACAAGGCGTACTAACAACTCTTCCAATTAAAAACAGAGACAGAAATAAAGTCAATACGGAAGAAATTACTGTTAAAATATCTGAGAGTTTCATTATATTATTCTCCATGCTCTGAGGGCAAGAATTCCCAATAAGATTATCATGAAAATTCCTATTGCAATTGCGGTTTTTTGTAGCAGTTTAATATTCATTTTACGAAAAAAAAGCCAGTTTAATTACCAATATGGCAAATCCCACTGCAATTAACAATGCCGTTATAGCCGCAATTGCGCCTATCAGCTCTTTCGTTTTTTTCTTCATTTTTCCTCTTTTTTCTGTTATAGCTAAACGAATGCTGTTTTTAAATATATTGCTTAAAAATTTTTAATTGTACAAGTTTCGTTTCACATTATTGATGCATAGTGCAGTAATAATTGCGAAGAATTCGAGCAGAAGGAGAGTTCGTAGCAGGCAATTTGCTGAATTTTTCAAACTGAAGATTTAAAAATGTTCTTTGAGTAGATTTTATATGGCTGCTTAGCTCAGTTGGTTAGAGCGATGCTCTCATGGAAACAGAGGTTTTGAGTAAGGCATAGGTCCCCAGTTCAACCCTGGGAGCAGCCATTCATATTCTTAAGTCTAATTGATTTCTGTTTTTGTGTAGGAATATTAGATATAATTTGATTATAGGCTTCTTCATACTCCAAAAAGTTCTTGAATTTTTCTTCATATCGAGGATTAACAAATCCTACTATATTCAAGGACTTATTTACTTGAACAAATTTAAGCCTTGAATAGATACCTGTAATTCTTAATTGAGTTCAGACAAAAGTTAGCACTACAACGCCTTTTATATTCGGTAAATGCTAAGATTTAACAACCAAAAGCTTTATATACTTGTATATC